>Ga0207702_10000290_pt1 | contig 58330 bp, 56 predicted proteins | sample KBSCornC62_FD_184302 | JGI IMG/M metagenome (GOLD analysis project Ga0207702, IMG submission 184302) | Corn rhizosphere microbial communities from Kellogg Biological Station, Michigan, USA - KBS Corn C6-2 (SPAdes) (version 2) | ecosystem: Host-associated > Plants > Roots > Rhizosphere > Soil ...
GGCGATCGCGACCACGGCCACGATGGTGAGCCGGCGCTTGCGGGTGGGGTTCATCGGCATGGCACGAACCTGCCCGGTCAGGGCGACAACGAAGGGGTGGGGGAGGACGGACGCTGGCCGCGCGCCTGCGCCCGGGCGAGCCGGGTGCGCAATTCGCGCAGCACGCGACGGCGGCGAAGCCGTGGCGCCACGCTGTCGGCGATCAGCACCGCGAAGAACACCGCGTAGGCGGGCCATACGTAGGCCGCATAGCCACCCATCCTGAAAAAGGCGGTGGCGCCGCTCATCCCGAAAATGGCAGCGACGTCGCCGCTCATGGCCAGTAGGTGCTGTGCGGCGCTCATCGGGTTGCCTCGTCTTCGGCGATCCGGCGCACCCAGTCCTTGCCGCCTTCCAGCGCCAGCAGGTCGGTGCGCGCGCGGCGGCACAGGCTGGCCACGTAGTAGGCCTTGGTGGCCAGCGTCATCACCAGCAGCGGCCACAGCATGTCCCAGGCCATCTTCGAGTGGCCGAAGATGTTGACCGTGCTGCCCTGGTGCAAGGTGTTCCACCATGTCACCGAGAAATGCACGATCGGCACGTTGATCACGCCGATGATCGCGAGGAAGCTCGCGGCGCGCGCGCCCTGGCGGCGATCCTCGAACGCGTGGTACAGCCCGATCACGCCGAGGTACAGGAACAGCAGCACCAGCTCGGAAGTGAGCCGGGCATCCCACGTCCACCAGGTACCCCACATCGGCTTGCCCCACAGCGAGCCGGTGACCAGGGTGATGAGGGTGAAGGCTGCGCCGATCGGCGCCGATTCCATCGCCACCACTTCGGCCAGCTTCATGCGCCACACCAGCGCCATGAAACCGGACACGCCCATCACCGCGTAGACGAACATGCTCATCCACGCGCTGGGCACGTGGATGAAGATGATGCGGTAGGCGTCGCCCTGCTGGTAATCCGCCGGCGCCAGCACCAGGCCGCCGTACAGGCCGATCGCGCCGGCGAGCAGCGCCAGCCCCATCGCCCATGGCCGTACCGCACCCGCGAAGCGGTAGAACGTCGGCGGCGAGCCGAGCTTGTGCAACCAGAGCGGGATCCAGCTAGACATCGCTTTACGAGTCCAAGGCAATGCGCAAGGCCGCCGCGCAGGCCAGCGGCGCCAACACTACGCAGAGGATGAGTGCGGCACCCAGCCAGGCGACCGGGGCGAACCACGGCAGGCCCTCTTGGGCGGCTGCCACCGCGCCGGCCGCAAAGATCACCACCGGCACGCACAACGGCAGCAGCATCAAGGCCAGCAGCATACCAGAGCGCCGCGTGCCGGCCGTCAGCGCCACCAGCACCGCGCCGAGCAGGCTGAGCAGCGGCGTGGCCAGCAGCAGGGCCAGCACCAGCGCGGGCATCGCCGCCGTCGGCAGATGCAGCATGCCGGCCAGCAGCGGCGCGATAACGATCAGCGGCAGCGCGGTGGCGAGCCAGTGCGCGAGGATCTTCATCCCCAGCATCAGCGCCAGCGGCTGCGGCGCCAGCACCAGCTGTTCCAGCGAACCATCCTCGATGTCGCTGGCGAACATCGCGTCCAGCGCCAGCAGCATCGCCAGCAGCACGGTGACCAGCACCACGCCGCCCGCGATCCGCTGCAGCAACGCCAGGTCCGGCCCCAGCGCGAACGGAAACAGCACCACCACGATCACCGCGTACAACACCGGCATCGCCAGGTCGCCGCGTCGCCGCCACGCCAGCAGGAGATCCCGCCGCAACATCGCGGCGCAGGCTCGCGGCAGCGAGGCACGCCTCATGGCGCCACTCCCACCGGCCTGGCACTAGTGGTTTGTCGGGCTGAAGCCCGACCCACGGGGAACGTGTGGCGCTCACCCATGCATGCGTATCCGCTGCGGCTCGCCGCCGTGGAATCCCACCGCTCCATGGCTGCTCAGCAGCGCGGCGCCGCCAGCCGCCACATGCCGCTCCAGCAGGCGGTTGACCAGCGCGATGCCGTGCCGGTCGAGGTTCGCGTACGGCTCGTCGAGCAGCCACAGCGCCGCCGGCTGCAGCAGCAGGCGCGCCAGCGCGGCGCGCTTCTTCTGCCCGGCGGAGAGCCGCCGCAGCGGCTCGTCCCCGTAGCCGGCGAGGCCCACTTCGTCGAGCACGGCATCCATCGTGATGTCGTCGCGCCGACCGTGCAGCCCCGTCGCAAAAGCGAGATTCTCGCGCGGACCCAGCTCCAGCTTCTGGCCCAATTGGTGGCCGAGGAACAGGATCTCGCCCGCACAGGCCTCGCGCTGCCACGGTGCGCCGCGCCACGACAGCCGGCCCTCGCTCACGTGCAACAGGCCGGCCAGCAGGCGCAGCAGGGTGGTCTTGCCGCTGCCGTTGTCGCCCTCGACCAGGGCCAGCTCGCCCGCGTGCAGACGGAAATCCAGCGGCGCGAACACCGGCTCGTCCTGGCGATGGAAGCTCAGGCCATGCGCTTCGAGCAAGGGGGCGGAGATGGCTGCGGTCATCGTTTCCATTGTCCGCAATGCCCCGCGGACTTGTCCATGCGGCGTGCTGCCGCTGTGCGGCCTGGCGCGGAGCGGGCCTGACGACCGCTTGAGGCTTCTAGTCCAGCACGCGCAGCGTCGCGTGGCCGCCCGCTTCGCCGTGCACATAGGCCAGCTGGCCGTGGGAACGGGTCAGCCGGTCCAGTGCCGTGACATCCATCCCGGTCACGAACAGGCTGGGTTCGCTCCAGCCGGAGGTGCCCACGCCGATGGCCGGATGGACGGTGGCGCCGGCCTGTTCGAGTTCCGCCAGCAGTTCGCGCTGCGCGGCCTCGTTTTCGGCGGGCGGGCGCCGGCGCGCCTGCGGGTTCCAAGCCGTGACGAAGGCCCAGGGCTGTGCACCTGTCGCGGCGGCGAGCGGGGCGGGCAGGGGCAGGTCCACGCGGATGATGGCCCAGCGCACGGTATCCAGGCAGACGTGGTAGGTGGTGGAACGGAATGCTTCGAGCAGGGCTTCATCCACGGCGCAGTTCCGGCAGCGGCTCCAGGGTCGATTGGAAAAGCCGGGCGGCAGCGTCGAGGTCGATGGTGTCCACGTCCGGCGCGCCGCGCAGCAATTCCTCCAGCAGCGCATCCTGCGTGCGCCCGCGTTCCAGCGCGTAGGCATAGGGCAGGTGGGTGAAGGTGACCAGCCGGTAGCGCGCCATGTAGTGGCCGGGAATGCGCTCGGCCAGCTGCGCGCCCAGCGCGCGCTTGGCGAGGTAGTGCGGGTCGGCCACCGAGTCGCGCATCTCCACGTAGTTCTCCAGCGCCATCGCGGCGATCGCATTCGCGTTCGGCTGGCGGATGCGCTGGAACTCGGAAAACACGCCGGCGCTGTCGTGCGGCGATGCGGCGAGCAGCTCGGCCAGCGTCACCGTGTCCTCGAAACCGCAGTTCATGCCCTGGCCATGGAACGGCACGATGGCGTGCGCCGCGTCGCCCACCAGCAGGGCACGGCCGTCGAGATGCCAGCGGTCGAGGTACAGCGTGGACAGCGCGCCCACCGGGTGCCCGGCGTAGTCCGCGTCGAAGCGCGGGAGCAGCGGCAGCAGGTCGGGGAAGTCCGCGGCGAAGAACGCGCGCGCCGCGGCGGTGTCGGGCAGGGTGGCGAAGCTGGGGTAGGCGCCCTGCGCGGGCAGGAACAGCGTCGCCGTGAAGCTGCCCTCGGCATTCGGCAGCGCGATGCACATGTAGCCGCCGCGCGGCCAGATGTGCAGCGCATGCGGTTCCAGCGCGAAGCGGCCCTGGCCGCCGGCCGCGCGCGCCAGTCCAGGTGCCAGCGTGTCGGCGGCGGGGATCTCCAGCTCCTTGTAGCCGTGGCCCAGCGGCTCGATGCGCTCGCCCAGCGGCGCGTAGGCGTTCATCGCCGCGCGCAGCGCCGAGCCCGCGCCGTCGGCGCCGATCAGCAGGCCGGTGTCGTGCTCGCGCGCGGTGCCCGTCTCGTCGGCGAGCCGGATGCGACACCGGTCGAAATCCGCACCCGCCAGCGACTGGGCGAAATGGAAGCGCACGCCGGAGGCTTCGGCCGCATCCAGCAGCAGCATGTTCAGTGCGCCGCGCGAGACCGACCAGATCACCTCGCTGTCGTCCACGCCGTAGCGCTGCAGGCCGCGGGTGCCGTCCGTTGCGTGCACCATGCGCCCGCGCATCATCACCGCCCGCTTGAGCACCTCGTCGGCCAGCCCCGCGGTACGTAGCGCCTGCAGGCCGCGCTCGGCCAGCGCGAGGTTGATGGAGCGGCCGCCGAGGAACCCCGCATGGCGCGGATCGGGTCGCTTCTCGAATACTTCCACCGCAAAACCGTGCTGCGCCAGCTGCCGCGCCAGCAGAGCGCCCACCAGGCCGCCGCCGATCAGGGTGATGGATGGACGCTGCGTCATGTCGCGTTCCGTCGAAGGCATCGCGCCACTGTTCCGCAAGCGGCGCGCGACTGCAATCCCTTGTCGCCGGCCTGTACGATGGCCGCGACGGCCGCGGTGCCGTTCCTGGTCAGGGGGAGCGAAATGAAAAACGGATGCGCCGTTTCCCGGTGGCCGCGACTGGCGGCATGGTGGGCGGCTGTGGTGTTGCTGTCCTGTGCGTTGCCGGCGATGGCTACCCAGCCCGTTTTCCCCGGTCACATGAAGCGGCTCAAATCAGAGCGGTCCGTCATGGGCTTCCGTTTCCCTGCAGGTACCGAGATCGAGGTCCTCGACAGCACCGGCGAGGCGACTGGCAAAGCCATTCTCCACCGTGGTTGCGAGGTGGGCGGACACTGGCTGAAAAGCGGTACTCAGCTGATGGTTTTCGAGGACAAGGGAACACCGCCCCATCTGGCATGGTTCTTCTCCGAGCCTGGCCAGCGCCTCCATGGCATCGCTCTGCCCGCGGGAACCCAGGTCGATTTCGATGCGCAGGGGCGGTTGGCCAACATGAGCAGCAACGAATTGCCGATCGCCGTCCGGGGCATGCTGTTCGCCGGGAACCGCTGGATCGAGTTCTACCCCAATGGCCGCGTGAAGAGCGGCGAACTGCGGAAAGGGTTTGTCGTGGACGGCTTGCATGTGCAGCCCGGACTGATCGAGTTCTATGCCAACGGCCGCATCAGTAAGGTGTTGATTGGCGAGGGTTCCACGTACCGAACGCTCAAACTGGAGCAGTCCACCCGTGGCAATGGATTCGATGTCCAGTTCTGGCCGGATGGCCGCTTGAAGCAGGGGGTTCTCGCCAGCCCTGCTGTGGTGGACGGCAAAAGCTGTCCTGCCGGCCATGTTTCCTTCAAGCAGGATGGAGCCCTCGACGATTGCGGTGGCGGCAGATGGGTGTGGTGAGAGAGTAGCGTCTCTCGCCGCCGGCGCTGGAGCAAAAAGCGCTTCATCGTCACGGCCCTCTCCCCCGACGACGCCGGAGGGAGGGTGAAGCACGGTCAGAAGCTCATGAAATACCCGCCGTTCACCGGCAGGTTGACGCCGGTGAGGTAGCCGGCGTCGTCGGCGGTGAGGAAGGTCACGGCCCGGGCGATGTCGGCGGGCTGGCCCAGCCGGCCCACCGGGATGCCGGCGACGATCTGGGCGCGGATCTCGGCGGGCACCGCGGCCACCATCGGCGTGTCGCAGTAGCCGGGCGAGACGGTGTTGACGGTGACTCCCTTGCGCGCGGTCTCGCGCGCCAGCGCCATCGTGAAACCGTGCACGCCGGCCTTGGCGGCCGAGTAGTTGGTCTGGCCGAACTGGCCGGTCTGGCCGTTCACCGAGCTGATGTTGACGATGCGGCCGAAGCCGCGCGTGCTCATGCCTTCCACCACGGCGTGGCAGGTGTTGAACAGGCCGTCAAGGTTCACCCGCATCAGTTCGTGCCATTGCGTGGGCGTCATCTTGCGCAGGCTGGCGTCGCGGGTGATGCCGGCGGCGTTGACCAGGATGTCCACGCCGCCGTGCTCGCGTTCGAGGCGGCCGATCAGCGCGGCGCAAGCGCCGTGGTCGCTGACGTCCATCGCTTCGCGGCCGATCGCGTCGCCGAACCCGGCGGTGGCCTCGCGGAAGGCGGCAAGGCGCGCTTCGCTGGCGGGCAGGTCGGCAGCGACCACGCGACGGCCGGCCTTGGCCAGCTGGCGGCAGATCTCGGTGCCGAGGCCGCCGAGGCCGCCGGTGACAAGGGCCACGCGCGCGCGGGCGCCATTCGCAGGGGATGAGGTCATGGCTTGTTCCGTTGTCTTTGCGATCGTTCGTGATCGCATGAGTCACAAGGGCGGCCATCCATGGCCGCACATTTCAAAAGAGCTTTGCTCGCGTCCGCCATCGTGAAAATCAAACAAACGCGCCGCTCGGGGCGGCGCGTGATGGAGGGGGCGGAAGGTGAAAAGTGCGGCCTGGGACGGCCGCCCGTTTGATTTTCGCGATCCGGGACGATCGCAAAGGTTCAATCCCTCAGCCGGTCTTCTTGTGGCCGCCGCGGCTGCCGCCTTGCGGGGTGATCTGCGCGGCGGCGTCGAGCAGGCCGCGCTGCATGGTCTTCCATGCGTCCATGTTGCGTTCGGTCAGCTCGTTCACCATCGCCCACGGGGTCTGGCCCATCAGGCTGTTGAGCTGGGTGCGGAACTGCTGCTGCTGGTCGAGGAACACCTGCAGGCTACGCTCCAGGTACGGCCCCATGAAGCCCTGCAGCGAATCGCCGTAGAAGCGGATGATCTGGCTGAGCAGCTGGGGCGACAGCATCGGCTGCCCCTTCTCCTCATGCTCGGAGATGATCTGCAGCAGCACGGAGCGGGTGAGATCCTCGCCGGTCTTGGCATCGCGGACTTCGAAGTCCTCGTTGTCCAGCACGAGCTGACGCACCTCTTCCAGCGTGATGTAGCTGGAGATCTCGGTGTCGTAGAGCCGGCGGTTCGGATACTTTTTGATGGTGCGCTTGGTTTGTGCCATGCAACGAAGCTAGCAGAGAATATTGCGCCGCACCAGTAGACCACTGGCATGCATGCTGCGGAATTGGTCTGCTCCGCGACGGGCCGTGGCGTGGCGATGTGCGCCACAGTGGTCTGCAGCAAAGCCCGGTGCGGGCTCAGTGCCCCATCGCTGCGCCGTCGCTGCCGAACGGCGGCTTGGCTAACCACAGGATCGGGATCAGCAGCAGGAACAGCACCGCGCAGCCCCAGAACACGTCGTTCACCGCCAGGGTGAGCGCCTCGCGGTTCACCAACTGGTCGATCAGCCCCAGGCTCTGCTGGTGCGGCATGCCGTGGTGGGCGAGGTCCTGCAGGAACTGGGTGGCCGCGGGGTGGCCGGGGCTGACATTCTCGGTGAGGTTGGCATGGTGCAGCTCGCTGCGGTGCTGCCACAGCGTCACCGTGATCGCGGTGGACATGCTCGAACCCATGGTGCGGCAGAAGTTGGACAGGCCCGAGGCGCTGGCGATCTCCGAGGCGGGCAGGCCGGCGAGGTAGATCTGGTTCAGCGGGATGAAGAAGCAGGGGATCGCCAGGCCCATCACGAAGCGGGGCACCACCAGTGTGCTGAACGAGGCGTTGCTGTCGAAGCTGGCGAACCAGTAGGAGGTGAGCGCGAAGATCACGAATGCGAAGGTCACCACCGCGCGCAGTTCCAGCCGGTGCATGTTCTTGCCCAGTACCGGCGACAGCAGGAAGGCCAGCACGCCCACGGGTGCGGTGGCCAGGCCGGCCCAGGTGGCGGTGTAGCCCAGGTCGATCTGCAGCCACAGCGGGAACACCACGTTGATGCCGAAGAACGCGAACATGCCCAGCGTCAGCGCCACCACGCCCACGGTAAAGTTGCGCTGCTTGAACAGCGAAAGGTCGATCACCGGGTGCTTGGCGTGGATCTCCCACACCACCAGGAAAGTGAGGCAGACCAGGGCGGTGATGCCCAGCGTGAGGATCAGCGGCGAGGCGAACCAGTCGTGGTCGTTGCCGTTGTCCAGCATGAACTGCAGGCAGCCCACGCCCACCACCAGCAGCACCAGGCCCACCATGTCGATCGGTGCCTTGAAGGTCTTCGTCTCGCGCTTGTGCAGGATCGACCACGTGATGACCGCCGCGGCGATGCCTACCGGCAGGTTGATGTAGAAGATCCATGGCCAGGAGAAGTTGTCGGTGAGCCAGCCGCCCAGGATCGGGCCGAAGATCGGCGCCACCACCACGGTCATCGCCCACAGCGCCAGCGCGATACCCTGTTTCTCCTTGGGGTAGCTGGTCAGCAGCAGGGTCAGCGACAGCGCCACCATCGGGCCGGAACCGGCGCCCTGCAGCAGGCGGCAGACCACCAGCATCGGCATCGTGGTGGCCAGGCCGCACAGCATCGAGAACACCACGAACAGCAGCACCGACACCACGAAGGTGCGCACCTCGCCGAAGCGCCGCGCCACCCAGCCAGTGAGCGGCTGCATGATCGCGCTGGCCAGCGCGTAGGAACTGATCGTCCAGGTGCCCTCGCTGGGGCTCACGCCCAGGCTGCCGGAGATGTGCGGCACTGCCACGTTGACGATGGTCATGTCCAGCACCTCCATGAAGGTGCTGAACGCGACGGCGATGGTGAGCAGCGCCAGCGGGCCGCCGTGCAGCGGCTTCAGCGGGGCGGCGTTCTCGGGCGTGGTGGCCATGGGGGGCTCGCGCGGGTGCTTGGGGCGAAGGGTCTCGGGGAGTCCCCTGGTTTGTCTTCATTCCCGCGAAGGCGGAAATCCAGTGTCTTCGCGCTCAATGCCAGGGGCGCTGAATCTCGGCCTTTGCCGGGATGACGGACAAAATCAGGGGCGTCCTCAGTTCGACTTGCCGGCGGTGCCGAGGTTGGCCTCGATCACCTTCTGGGCCTCGGCGTCGGCCTGGCTGGCGATGCGGTCGTATACCGTGGTCTCGGCGGCCGGCAGGGCGGGGCCGGCGGCCAGCACCTTGCCCTGGTCGTGGCTGATGTCCACGGTGACGTCGGCAGACAGGCCCACGCGCAGCGGATGCCGGTCCAGCTCCTTGTCGTCCAGCGCGATGCGCACCGGCACGCGCTGCACCACCTTGATCCAGTTGCCGGTGGCGTTCTGCGCGGGCAGCAGCGAGAACACGCTGCCGGTGCCGGCGCCGAGGCCGATCACCTTGCCGTGGTATTCCACCTTGCCGCCGTAGAGGTCGGTGGTGATCTTCGCGGGCTGGCCGATGCGGATGTGGCGCAGCTGGTTTTCCTTGAAGTTCGCATCCACCCACAGATCGTGCAGCGGCACCACGCTCATCAGCGGCTGGCCGGGCGCCACGCTGTTGCCCAGTTGCACGCTGCGTTCGGCCACGTAGCCGGATACCGGCGCCACGATGGTGTTGCGCTGCGCGGCCACCCAGGCGGCGCGGAAGTTCGCGCGCGCCTGCTGCACGGCGGGATTGCCGGCGATGTCGGTGCCGGCGATGGCGGCGTGTGCGGCCTTGGCCTGGGCCTGGGCGGCATCCAGCGCGGCCTGCGCGCCGGCCACGGCATCACGAAGGTGCTGCACGATCTCGGGCGATTCGGCCTGGGCGGCCACCAGCGGCAGGTGGCGCTTCAGGTCGGCTTGCGCCTTGGCGAGTTCCACCTTGCGCGCGGCCACTGCGGCGTCGGCGCCGCTGGCGCTGTCGGTCTGGCCGCGCACCTGGCGCACCGCGAGCGCCAGCGCGCTGCGCGCCTGGCGCAGGCGCACGTCGGCGTCGGTGGGGTCGAGGCGCACCAGCACCTGGCCGGCGTCGACGTGCTCGGTGTTGTCGGCTAGCACCGCGACCACGGTGCCGGGCACCTGGGCGGAGATGCCCACCAGGTTGCCGCCCACGTAGGCGTTGTCGGTGCTTTCGCGGGTGGAGAACACGAAGAACCACAGCAGGAACCAGACCAGCACGGCGAGGATGAACACCGCCGTCACGATCAGCAGCGCGCGCCGGCGCTTGGGTGGATCCTTGGCGGCGAAGCCGCTGTCGTTGCGATCCTGCGTCTGGGCGGACTCGTTGGCGCTCATGGGCGGGGGCTCCGGCTGGTATTCGGGGAAGAGGGAGTCGTGCTGGCGGTGTCGGCGGACATGCGGTAGCCGCCGCCCAGCGCCTTGATCAGGGCAAGGTCGGTGGTCAGCGCCTGGGCATGCAGGCTGACCGCCTGGTCCTGCTGCTGCAGCAACTGCGCCTGTGCGGCGAGGCCTTCGCGGGCGTCGCGCACGCCCCGGCGCAGGCGGGCCTGCGCGCTGGCGACGAGGCGCTCGTCGGCGTCGATCTGCTGCAATTGCTGCTGGCGGGTCGTGGCCAGTTGCTCGGCGGCCAGTGCCTGGCTGGCGACCTCGCGCGTGGCGTGGAACACGGCGGCGTTGTATTGCGCCACTGCATCGTCGAGCTGCGCGCGGCTGATGCCGTAGGCGGCCTTCAGCCGGCCGCCCTCGAAGATCGGCAGGTGCAGCGCGGGAGTGATGCCGAACACGCGACTGCCCGCGCTGAACACATTGCCCAGGTCGCCGGAACTGCCACCGCCGAACAACGCCGGCGCGCCCTGGTTGGTGCTGGACAAGCCGGCCATCGCGGTGATGCTGATGTCCGGGAAGAACTGCGCGCGCGCCACGTCGGTCTGCTTCAGCGCCGCCTCCACCTGCCAGCGGCTGGCGGCGATGTCGGGGCGGCGGGCGATCAGGTCGAGCCTGGCGTCATCGGGTAGCGCGCCGCTGGTGACGGGCAGCGGCCGCGGCGCGAGCGGCGGCAATTGCTCCGGCGCCACGCCGAGCAGGGCGGCCAACGCCACCTTGCGGACCTGCGCCGAGCTTTCCAGCGCGGCTTGAGCCTGCTGCACGGCGACCATGCGCGAACGGGCCTCCTGTACGGTGTCGGGCAGGTCAACGCCCTGCCGCACGCGCAGCTCGGCGATGGTGAGCAGGCGTTGCTGCACGGCCAGCGCTTGGCGTGCCAGCGCCAGCCGCGCCTCGTCGGCGAGCCAGCCGAAATAGGCATCGGCGACCGCGTTCTGGATCGTCAGTGCCGCCGCGCTGCGTTGCGCCTCGGCGGCGTGCGCCTGGTCCAGCGCGCTCTCGATCGCGGCGCGCTTCTTGCCCCACCAGTCGAAGTCGTACTGGAACTGCACGCCGAGGTCGGCCTGGTTGTACCAGGTGAAGCCGAGCAGCTTCGGCGGCATCAGGCCGTGCTCGCTGATGCGCTGCCTGCTTACCTGCGCGTTGCCGTTGATGCTGAGCCCGGCCTGGGCGGCGGCGAGCTTCACCGACTGTTCGGCGGTGCGCACGCGGCTTTGCGCCTGGGCGAGATCGGGCGACTGGCCCAGCGCCGTGGCCATCAGCTTGTCGAGCTGCGGATCGTCGTAGCCGCGCCACCAGTCGGTGGCCGGCCAGCCGGCACGGGTGGGCACGGACAGGCCGGCCAGCGGCACGTCGTCGCGCAACGCGGGGTGCTGCAACTTCGGTGGCGCGAACGTACAGCCGGCGAGCGCCAGCGCGACGGTCAGGGCCAGTGCCGTGCGCGGGCGGGGCGGGGCGAAGGTCATCGGGGACTCCTTCACGACGCGTCCTCCGCGTCGAGCTGGTCGAGGTTCTTGGCGAGTTTGCGCAGCAGGCGGCTGAGCTGGTTGCGTTCGGCGGCGCTGAAGCCGGCGAACATCGCCTCCACGCGGGGAAACATCGGCGGCAGCATCTTCAGCACGAAGCGGCGGCCGGCGGCGGTGATGCGGATCAGCACGCGGCGGCGATCCTCGGCGCTGGCGCCGCGCGAGATCAGTCCGCGCTTCACCAGCGTGTTGCCGATGCGGGTCATGTTGGTGCTGCCCTGCGAAGCGAACTCGCACAGCTCGCCGGGGCTGGAGCTGCCGTCCGGGCGGCTGTACAGGATCAGCAGGGTGAGGAATTCGCTGTGGTTGAGCTGGTGCGGCTTGAGCTTCTCCTCCAGCCCTTCGTCCATGCGTGCGCCCACCATCAGCATCAGCCGGCACAGCGTCGCCTGTTCGGCGGGCAGGTGGGGGATGACCTCGTGCATCCGCCCGATGCCCTCGTCCATCATCGCGATGCAGTTGCCCAGACGTTCCATTTCATCAATTCATATTTCACTGGTGAAATAAATGCTGACGCAGGCCGGCGCCTGGCGCAAGTGCCGCGTCGCGATCAGTCGCGTTCGGGATCGGGCAGGCGGAACAGCCGGCAGGTGTTCGCGGCGGTGGCGGCGGCCACGGCATGCTCCGGCTCGCCACGCAGCGCCGCCACGTGGCGCAGCACCTCCGCGACACGGGCCGGCTCGTTGCGCCGGCCGCGGTGGTTTGCGTCGGGCTGGTCGGGTGCGTCGCTCTCCAGCAGCAGGAATTCGATCGGCATGCTGGCCACGATGCGGCGCAGGCGTTGCGCCCGCTCGTAGGTCACCGGTCCGCCGACGCCGACCATGAAGCCGAGATCCCACAGCCGGCGTGCCTGCTCCTCGCTGCCGGAGAAACTGTGCACCACGCCGTGCACACCCGGATGCCGCCGCAGGGTGAGGATGACTTCCTCCAGCGCCTGCCGGGCGTGAACGACCACCGGCAGGTGGAGTTCACGGGCCATTGCCAGTTGCCGCACGAAGTAGCCGCGCTGCAGTGCGGGATCCAGCTCGCCGACATGGAAATCCAGCCCGATCTCGCCGATCGCCACGGCAGCGTTCGCGCCACACCACGACAACAATGCGTCCACATCGCCGGGCGCATGCTGTCGCAGGTACAGCGGATGCAGGCCGTAGGCGGGGAACAGCATGCGTGGATGCGCCGCGCAGAGGTCGCGGATGCGCGGCCAACTGGCCGCGTCCACGGCGGGCACCACCAACTGGCCGACGCCGGCATCGCGTGCCCGCTGCAGCACCTGGGCGCGGTCGGCATCGAACGCGTGGTCGTCAATATGGACGTGGCTGTCGGCAAGCACGGGCGTGATGCGCCTCTCGTTTTCCGATGTCGGGCGTCGATGCTGGCTGAAGCGATCTCAACGTGAAGTTAGTGTAACGGCGGCGGTCTAGGCGGTATTCAGATACGTGAAGGTTCAATGGCGCTGCAGGTCGCAGGCGGGGCATGTCGCACCCGTCGTGGCCGGACACTGACAGAGGAGGATGGTTATGAACAGGTTGATGGTCAATGCACTCAATGTGGGGATTGCTGCCGCGCTGGCCGTCGGCTTGTCGGCCTGCAATCGCAGTGCTGATGCCGGCACGCAGGGCGCGCAGGCGGCGGCCTCCGTGGCGCCGCCGATGCCTGCACAGCAGCCGGCGCAACCGGCTGGCCCGCAGTACGCACAGGTGGTCAGCGTGACGCCGGTGCGTTCGTCCGGGACGGCGGCGCATGAGGTCTGCCACGACGAGGTGGTGAATCACACGGCGCCGCCGAAGGACCAGCACAACATTGCCGGCACCGCGATCGGCGCCGTCGCCGGCGGCCTGCTCGGCCACATGGTCGGTGGCGGCAAGGGCAAGACGCTGGCCACGGTGGCCGGCGCGGTGGGCGGCGGCTACGCCGGCAACCGCATCGAGAACGCGCATCACCAGCCGCAGGTGACCCAGACGACGGAGCGCCGTTGCAGCACGGCTGCCGGCAGCAGCGGCAAGATCATCGGCTACGACGTGCAGTACGTGTACAACGGCGTCACCCGCACCACGCGCATGGATCACGATCCGGGCGATCGCGTGCAGGTGCAGGAGGGCGTGACCGCCGTCTCGGACGCCCGTTGATCACCAGCCCCCGCGGCCCTCGAAGGAGCAGTGCAATGAACATCACCATGCGACGCATCGTTCCGGCGGCCGTGCTGGCGACGGGGCTGGCGCTGGCCGGTTGCGCCACCGGTCCCGGGTACGGCAACGGTGGCTATCGGCAGGGTTACGGGCAAGGCTATGGCGGCGGCTACGGCCGCTGCCAGAGCTGCGGCGTGGTGCAGGATGTGCAGCCGGTGTACGTCGACAACGGCAATGGCAACGGCGGTGTGCTTGGTGCGGTGATCGGCGCCGTGGCCGGCGGCGTGCTTGGCAGCACCATCGGCAAGGGTGACGGCCGCAAGGCTGCCACGGTGGTCGGTGCGGTGGCCGGCGGTGTCGTCGGCAACCAGATCGGCAAGCGTTCCGATGATGGGAGCAATGCCTGGCGGATCGTGGTGCGGCTGGACAACGGCCAGTACGCCACGGTGACCCAGCGCGACAACCCGAATGTGCGCAATGGCGACTACGTGCAGGTGCGCGACGGACAGGTCTATCCGATGTAGACCGTGCGAAGTGGACGTCCGGATGTATGGACGTCTGGATGTCCAAATGAAAAGGCCCTCGCAAGAGGGCCTTTTTTTATTTCCGCGATCATGGGTGGCCGCGTAATTGCCGGGGGCGGCCATGGATGGCTGCGCACTTGGCTCTCGCGATCATGGATGATCGCAAGGATTCCGCCTTCAGTTCACGGCGTAGAAGGTGTGATCGCCGATGGTGATCGAAGGCTTGTTGCGCGACCATGCCGGCGCCACCGCCACGGTGGCGAAGTGGTCGGCGCGCGGCACCAGCACGCTGCGCTGGCTTGCCGGCAGCTGCCAGACGTGGATCATCCGTCCGGCGATTTCCCATGCCTTGTGGAAAGCCTTGACGTTGGTGATCTCGAACGAACCGGGTGTGGTGGTGGTGGCGAACTGGTGTGGCGCCATCACGACTTCGCACACCGTGTTGCCCCACTGGCCGCGTTCGCGGCGGCGCATCGCCACTTCGGCGACGGCCATCTGGCCGACGGTGGATTGGCTGCGCGCCTCCAGGTACACCGTCGTGGCCAGGCACGCCTGGTTCGCGACGGGTTGCGGCATCAGGGTGGTCATCCACAACAGCATGGAAAGTTTCATTGTCTGCCTCCAGCGTGCTGTACGCGCAGACCCATGAACTGTCCGGGCGCCATTGCGGTGGACGGGCTGGCAGGCCGTTCCACCTGGATTGATCGCACAGCCGAAACTTGTGGCTGGGCGAATGCCACGGGATTGTGGCGTTCGAGCGGCGGCATCTGTGCCGATCGAGGATGTTGTCGAGGCGCTGCGCGACAGCGTTGCCGTGTAGCCTGCAACTTGTTCCGCACTTGGGCGGGTGTTCCATCCGGCGTTCTTCACCGGGTCGCGCCGATACGGAATCTTCCGGTTCGTCGCGTGCTTCGGCAGCCGTGGGTGGCGGATGCCGCATCGATAGGGTGGGCGGAGCCTAACGGTGGATTTTTTTCACGGCAAGTGCCGGGGTGTTCCGATTCAACGCGCACTCATGCAAAACGTCGACAAAAGTGAACGACTGTTCACGCAACTGCGACGATGTGCGCGCTTCAGCTCTCCCAGCGATGTTGCATGCACAACATCAGGCCGTCGTCGAGTTGCAGTGCGTCGCGCTCCGTCATCGTCGATGCGATGTCGTCGTTCAATACCGCGAGTGCGTCGATGCTGTTGCCATCGTCGACGACATCGAGCAGCACGCCGATGTCGTTGCCGTCGCGAAGCAGGGTGTCGCCGGCGATCGCCTTGTGCGTCAGGCGCACATTGCACAGATGTCGCTTGTGCCCGCCGCGCCAGTGCAGGCGGGCAACGATTTCCTGGCCGGGATAGCAGCCCTTGTCGATCGCGACGGCCTGCAGGCGATGCAACGACAGTGCGGGCGGCAGCAAGACATCGAGTGCGGAAGCCGGCAGCCATGGCCAACCCTGCAGGATTTGTGCTCGTCGCCAGCGCTCGTCGCCCGTGCCGCCGGCAACGAGCCGCAGACTGTGCGAGCCGCAACCAAGCACGACAGCGTTCGATGCGACGTGCGCGGTGTGCAGCGGCAATGCGGCATCGGTGGCCAGGACATGCCACGGCGACGCCTGCAGTGTGAGCTGCGAGCGGAACACGTAGCGTCGCAGGGCCTCGCCCAGCGACGCCGCATCGCCGCCGCGCAGCAGCAGCAGCAGGCGATACTCGTCCAGCCGCGCCAGATGGAACAATGCACGCACGCGGCCCTGCGCACTCAGCCAGGCGCTGAATTGCCACGCGCCGACGGCGAGTGACTGGACGTCGCTGCTGAATTGCGCATGCGCGAAGGCGAGCGCGTCGGGACCTTCGATCAGCAGGGTTTCGGCGTGGCGGGTAGTCGACATGGACATATGCAGGTGTGGTCGGCGACAGCGGAACACAAGTCGTCGCGGCGCCCGGCGCAGGCAGCGTTCGCGACATTCGTCAAGGTTGTGCGGCATTGCGGCAAGTATTAACCTTCCGCGGCTTGCAATGACCATGTCCGACACTTCCCGCCCAACCGAATCCAGGCCTGCGCCCGCTCACGCGGAACCGTCGGCCGTGCCCGCGCAACCGGTGGGGGAGAAGGCGGCGACGGAGCGGTTGGCGCCCGATCCCACCCGCTACGGCGATTGGGAAAAGAACGGGCGCTGCATCGATTTCTGATGCGTCGCGCGGCGGCATGCGTCGTCGCGCGTTGTGGTATGGCTTGGCAGGCAGCTCCAGCGATTCCACTTCAGGATAGCCGCCATGGCAGACACGCGACGACCGCTCTCTCCCCACATGCAGATCTACAAGTGGCAAGTGCAGATGGTGACCTCCATCCTGCATCGCGCCACCGGCATCGCGTTGGCCGTGGGCACGCTGCTGGTGGTCTGGGGGCTGCTGGCGCTGGCCGCCGGCGAAAGCCACTTCGACCGGTTCAAGACCTGCATCGGCAGCCCGCTGGGCATCGTCCTGCTCGTCGGCTGGAGCTGGGCGCTGTTCTATCACTTGTGCAACGGCATCCGTCACTTGGTGCAGGACACCGGTGCGGGTTACGCGATCCCGCAGTTCGTGCGTTCGAGCTGGCTGTCGGTGATCGTCAGCCTGCTGCTGGTGATCCTCGTCTGGGCTTATGTGCTGACCGCTGGAGGTGCCGCATGAGCGCGAATGCGAAAGACCTGCGCCATCCACTGAAGCGCGCGCGTGGCCTCGGTTCGGCGCAGTCGGGCGTGGGCCACTGGTGGACCCAGCGCGTCACCGCCGCGGCGCTGATCCTGCTTGGTGTGTGGTTCGTGATCACCGTGCTGTCGCTGCTGCACGCCGACTACGCCACGGCGAAGGCCGCGGTGGCGAGGCCGTGGAACGCGCTGCTGCTGATCCTGTTCATCGTCACCATGTTCTGGCACGCCGTGCTCGGTCTGCAGGTGGTGATCGAAGACTACGTGCACACCCGCTGGAAGGAAGTGGTGCTGCTGGTGGCGATCAAGTTCCTCGCGGTGCTGTGCGCGCTCGCGGGCGTGCTGGCCGTGCTGCGCATCGCATTGGGAGTCTGAGACCGTGGAAAGCTACAAGATCCAGCAGCACAAGTACGACGTGGTGGTGGTCGGCGCCGGCGGCGCCGGCTTGCGCGCCACCTTCGGCCTGGCCGAGAAGGGCCTGAAGGCCGCCTGCATCACCAAGGTGTTCCCGACCCGCTCGCATACCGTGGCGGCGCAGGGCGGCATCGCCGCCGCGCTCGGCAACATGGGCGAGGACGACTGGCGCTTCCACTTCTACGACACCGTGAAGGGCGGCGACTGGCTGGGCGACCAGGACGCGATCGAGTACATGTGCAAGAACGCGCCGCAGTCGGTGATCGAGCTGGAGCACTACGGCGTGCCGTTCTCGCGCACCGAGGACGGCCACATCTACCAGCGCCCGTTTGGCGGCATGACCACGCACTACGGCAAGGGCACCGCGCAGCGCACCTGCGCTGCCGCCGACCGCACCGGCCACGCGATCCTGCACACGCTGTACCAGCAGGCGCTGGCGCACGATGCCGAGTTCTTCGTCGAGTACTTTGCGATCGACCTGATCTTCGACGACGAGGGCGTCTGCCGCGGCGTGCTGGCGCTGGACATGAACGAGGGCACGCTGCACGTGTTCCGCGGCCAGGCCGTGGTGCTGGCCACCGGCGGCTACGGCCGCGCCTATTTCAGCGCCACTTCGGCGCACACCTGCACCGGCGACGGCGGCGGCATGGTGCTGCGCGCCGGATTGGCGCTGCAGGACATGGAGTTCGTGCAGTTCCATCCCACCGGCATCTACGGCGCCGGCTGCCTGATCACCGAGGGCGTGCGCGGCGAAGGCGGTTATCTCACCAACTCCGAGGGCGAGCGCTTCATGGAGCGCTATGCGCCCAGCGCGAAGGATCTGGCTTCGCGCGACGTGGTCAGCCGCGCGATCACCATCGAGATCCGCGAAGGCCGCGGCGTGGGCGAGCACAAGGACCACGCCTTCCTCAACCTGATGCACCTCGGTCCCGAGGTGATCCACGAGCGGCTGCCGGGCATCGCCGAATCGGCGCGCATCTTCGCCGGCGTGGACGTGACCCGGGAGCCGATCCCGATCCTGCCCACGGTGCACTACAACATGGGCGGCATCCCGACCAACTACCACGGCGAAGTGGTGCAGAAGAAGGGTGGCGACGTCGACGCCGTGGTGCCGGGCCTGTTCGCCATCGGCGAGGCGGCCTGCGTGTCGGTGCACGGCGGCAACCGCCTGGGTTCCAACTCGCTGCTCGACCTGGTGGTGTTCGGCCGCGCGGTGGCGCATCGCTGCGCCGAACTCATCCAGCCCGGCGCCGCGCACAAGGACCTGCCGGCCAGCGCGCTGGACCAGGCGCTGGCCCGCTTCGACGGCCTGCGCCATGCCAGCGGCGAGCTGCCCACCGCACAGATCCGCCTCGACATGCAGCGCACCATGCAGACCGACGCCGCGGTGTTCCGCACCGGCGAGACGCTGAAGGAAGGCTGCAGCAAGATCGACGCGGTGCACGCCTCGTTCAAGCACGTGAAGGTCAGCGACCGCTCGATGGTATGGAACTCCGACCTGATCGAGACGCTGGAACTGGCGAACCTGCTCGACCAGGCGGTGGCCACCATGCATTCGGCGGAGCAGCGCCCGGAGAGCCGCGGCGCCCATGCGCGCGAGGACTTCCCCGACCGCAACGACGCCGAGTGGATGAAGCACACCATGGTCAAGGTGGACGAGAACGGCAAGACCAGCTTCGACTACCGCCCGGTGCACATGTTCACCCTGACCGACGAGGTCGAGGTGGTGCCGCCGAAGAAGCGAGTCTATTGACGCCCCCGTAGGAGCGGCTTCAGCCGCGGCCAGAGGTCATCGGGGTCCAGGCCCCTCCTACAAGTTCGATTGAAGGGTTCCGCACATGGCAGAGTTTTCGCTACCCAAGAATTCCAAGATCCAGCCCGGCAAGCACTTTCCGGCGAAGGATGCGAAGAAGCCCCGCACCTTCCGCATCTACCGCTGGAGCCCGGACGACGGCCAGAACCCGCGCATCGACACCTACGAGGTGGATCTGGCCGCGTGCGGCCCGATGGTTCTGGACGCGCTGCTGAAGATCAAGAACGAGATCGACCCCACGCTGACCTTGCGCCGTTCCTGCCGCGAGGGCATCTGCGGTTCGTGCGCGATGAACATCGACGGCACCAACACGCTGGCCTGCATCTGCGCGATCGACAAGGTGGCCAAGGGCGAGGTGAAGATCTACCCGTTGCCGCACATGCCGGTGGTGAAGGACCTGGTGCCCGACCTCACCCACTTCTACGCCCAGTTCGCCTCGATCAAGCCGTGGATGCGCACGCAGAGCGCCGCGCCGGACAAGGAGCGCCTGCAGTCGCCGGAAGACCGCAAGAAGCTCGACGGCCTGTACGAGTGCATCCTGTGCGCCTGCTGCTCCACCAGCTGTCCCAGCTACTGGTGGAACGGCGACCGCTACCTCGGCCCGGCGATCCTGCTGCAGGCCTACCGCTGGATCGTGGACAGCCGCGACGAGGACACCGGCGCCCGCCTGGACGATCTGGAAGACCCGTTCAAGCTCTACCGCTGCCACACCATCATGAACTGCGCGCGGACTTGCCCCAAGGGTTTGAATCCGGCCAAGGCGATCGCGGAGATCAAGAAGCTGATGGTGGAGCGGCGGGCCTGATTTCACCCTCTCTCCTTCGGGGAGAGGGTAGGGTGAGGGGCGGGTGCTCGCCGGGAAGTTGAACGAGGAAGTTTTCGATGATGGAGCGACGCAAGATCGGCCCCTCGCCTCAATCCTCTCCCCAAAGCGGAGAGGAGGCAAACGCGGCTGCGCAGCGTCATTTCATTGAAGCTGCGGCGCTGTGCGCCAGCTCACATGGATAAAGGCCGCCTGCGCTGGCGCACCCGCCGCGGCACCCGCGAACTCGACGCGCTGTTCGGCGGCTGGCTGGACGAGGCCTTTCCGCACGCCGGCGAGGCGCAACAGCAGGCCTTCGACGAACTGCTGGACGTGCAGGACCCCGACCTGTGGGACTGGGTGATGGGCCACGCCACGGCGCCGCGTGCGGACTGGCAGGCGATCATCGATGACATCCGCGCCCGCCATCGGCTTTGAGTACCGACCTTCGCGCTGGCTGCCGCGCCTGCTGCTGGCCGTGGCGATCCTGGCCATGCTGGCGGCGCTGCTGAGCGGACTCGCGTGGTGGCTGAAGGCAGCGCTGCTCGCCGTTGTCGTACTGGCCACGTATCGCGCCGCGCGACGCTGGTCGGCTTCGCCGGTGCGGGCGGCCGGTTGGAGCGGCGAGGGCGGCTGGAGCCTGCGACTGGCCGACCACCGCGACCTGCCCGCCAGTCTGGCCTCGTTCCGCGTGCTGGGCGCCTGCGTGCTGCTGCGTCTTCGCGTGCCCCCGCTGGGCGAGCAGGTGCTGCTGCTGGCGCCGGACAACAGCGATGCGGACATCCGCCGCCGTCTGCGCATGCGGCTGGCCACGGTGCAGGCGGGCGAGGCCGTGCCGCGCATCTGAATCCTCGACTCCCGCCGGCACTTTGGGATTCCTGCGTTGTCCGAGCGAATGCCGGATAATGCCGGCTCCATCGGGCGAGCCGCCCTCCGATCCCATCTGCGACCGCCCATGTTCCGACCCCTAGAGCTTTTCATCGGCCTGCGCTACACCCGCGCCAAGCGGCGCAACCAGTTCATCTCCTTCATCTCCGCGGTCTCCATCGTCTGCATCTCGATCAGCGTGATCGCGCTGATCACGGTGATGTCGGTGATGAACGGTTTCGACTACCAGATGAAGACGCGCATCCTCGGCGCGATCTCGCACGCCACCATCTCCGGCATCGGCCAAAGCATCGAGGACTGGCCGCGCGCGCTGAAGATCGCCGAGGCGAACCCGCACGTGAAGGGCGCCGCGCCCTACGTGGAGATCCAGGCGCTGCTGCAGGGGCGCGCGCCGGCCGCGGCGATGGTGCGCGGCATCGACCCCGCGCTGGAACCGAAGGTGGTCGACATCGGCCAGCACATGGTGCGCGGCAAACTCGACACACTCACCCCGGGCAGCTGGAACATCGTGCTTGGCCAGGACCTCGCCACCCAGCTCGGCGTGAGCGTGGGCGACCAGGTGGTGATGGCGGTGCCCGAATTCCGCGCCACCCCGTTCGGCGGCGTGCCGCGCATGCGCGGCTTCCACGTGGTGGGCACGTTCGCGATGGGTATGGAGCAGTTCGACTCCGGCCTCGCCCTGGTCAACATCCAGGATGCCGAGAAGCTCAACAGCCTCACCGGCCCCAGCGGCATCCGCCTGAAGCTGGACGACCTGTTCAACGCGCGCCCGGTGGCGCACGAGCTGGCCGACCGGCTGGGCCAGGTCTACCAGGTGCAGACCTGGGAGCAGACCAACGCGAACCTGTTCTCCGCGATCTCGATGGAGAAGAAGGTGATGGGCGTCATCCTGTCGCTGATCATCCTGGTGGCGGTGATCAACCTGGTCTCGATGCTGATGATGCTGGTCACCGACAAGCAGGCCGACATCGCGATCCTGCGCACGCTGGGCGCCACGCCGAAGAGCGTGATGGGCATGTTCATGGTGCAAGGCCTGCTGGTGGGCCTGGTCGGCATCGGCTTCGGCGTGAGCCTGGGCTCGCTGCTGTCGTGGAAGCTGCCGGGCATCGTGAAGGTGATCGAGCATGTCTTCCACGTGCAATTCCTCTCGCCGGACGTGTACTACATCAGCGAGGTGCCCAGCCGGCTGGAGCTGCACGACGTGGGCTGGGTGGCCCTGGTCACGTTCGCGTTCTCGCTGCTGGCCACCCTGTATCCCGCGTGGCGCGCCTCGCGCACGCAGCCGGCGCAGGCGCTGCGCTATGAGTGAGAAGAATTCGATGCCGTCGAACGATTGCGTGCTGCGCGCCCATCGCGTGGCCAAGACCTATACCGAGAGCGGCCTCAACACCCCGGTACTCAGCGACGTCAGCTTCGAGCTGAAGCGCGGCGAGACCATGGCCATCGTGGGTGCCTCCGGTACCGGCAAGAGCACCCTGCTGCACATTCTTGGCGGGCTGGACACCTTGAGTGCGGGCGAGGTGGAAGTGGACGGCCGCCAGCTGTCGAAACTCTCCGACGCCGAGCGCGGCCGCGTGCGCAACCGCTCGCTGGGTTTCGTCTACCAGTTCCACCATCTGCTGCCCGAGTTCACCGCGCTGGAGAACGTGTGCATGCCGCTGCTGATCCGCGGCACGGCGATTGCCGAGGCGCAGCAGCAGGCCAATGCACTGCTGGAGCGGGTGGGGCTGGGCGCGCGGACCCACCACAAGCCGGCCGAGCTCTCCGGCGGCGAGCGCCAGCGCTGTGCGGTGGCGCGCGCGCTGGTGACGAAGCCCGCCTGTGTGCTGGGCGACGAGCCCACCGGCAACCTCGACGAGGGCAATGCGGCGCAGGTCTACGAGCTGATGATCGAGCTCAATCGCGAGGTGGGTACCAGCTTCGTTCTGGTCACCCATGACCATCGCCTTGCGGGGCGGATGGATCGCACGCTGGTGTTGCACGGCGGCGTGTTGCGCGAGAAGCCGCGCGAATAGCCTCGCGGGTTTCTCCCTCTCCTTTGGGGAGGGCCTGCACCTTTTCCCCTCTCCCCGTTGGGGAGAGGGCAGGATGAGGGCCGGGGCTTGCGATGACACCCATCAACGCGATCTGGCTCGCCCGCTGTGCGGCCTTCCGCCCCCGCCTCACCGTCGCCGAAGGGCCCCCAGAAAAGCGGGCGCGCATCTGTGCGCACCAGAAGCTGCAAGCGCGTGCCTCGCGAGGCTTGGGCCTACACGCTTTTCGTCCGTTGTCCTGCCGCCATCCCGTTAGCCTCGCCTTTGCATCAAGGGAGGCGCGATGGCGCAGACAAACCGCAAACCATTCGCCGCGACCTTGGCCGCGCCCGCGTTGCTGCTGGGTGTGCTTGCGGTGCAGTGGCTGCCGGCCCTGCCGTCGCCTTGGCTGTCGATGCTGTTGCTGCCGATCGTCGCGGTGGCGTTCTGGCGCTGGCCGCGCGGGCGCTTGCCGCTATGTGTTTGCGGCGGCGCACTGTGGGCCATGGCCGTGGGTGCAGGCGCGATGGACTCCCGCTTGCCACGCAATCTGGAAGGCCGCGACTTCGTGGCGACTGGGCGCATCGATGACCTGCCGCTGGCGCGCGAAGACGCCACCCGCTTCGCCTTCGAGATCGACTCCGCCACGCTGGACGGGCAGCCGGTGCCCTTGCGGGGGAGGGCGATGGTGTCCTGGTACGACGCGGCACCGCCGCTCGCACCCTGCGAACGCTGGCGCCTGCTGTTGCGGCTGAAACGTCCGCGCGGCCTGCTCAACCCCGGCACTGCGGACGGCGAGCGCATGGCCTTGCAGCGCCGCATCGTGGCCACCGGCTATGTACGCGAGAATGCCGGCAACAATATGCTGGGCCGCGCGTGGTGCGTGGACGGTGCGCGCGCCGCGGTAGCGCGCGGCATCGCCGCGCGGGTGCGCGACCCGCACGATGCCGCGCTGCTGCAGGCGTTCTCGGTGGGCGACACGCGCGGGCTGAGCCAGCACGACTGGGAAGTGGCGCGCGCGAACGGCATTCCGCACCTGATCGCGATCTCCGGTTTCCACGTGGGTGTGTCCGCGGTGTTCGGCGTGTGGCTGGCCAGCGCGCTGTACCTGCTGTGGCCGGGGCTGGCGTTGCGCTGGCCGCGGGTGCAGGCGCAGGCTGCCGGCGCGCTGCTGGCGGCGGGTATTTACAGCGCGTTGGCCGGCTTCGGCATGCCCACCGTGCGTACCCTGCTGATGATCGCGGTGGTGGCGCTGGCGCGTTGCAGCCGGCGTGGTGGCGATGGCGCGCAGTCGCTGGCGCTGGCGATGATCGCGATCCTCGCGTTCGATCCGCTGGCGGTGCTTGCCGCGGGCTTCTGGCTGTCGTTCACAGGCGTGGGACTCTTGATGTTGTGCCTGCAGTCGCGCGGGCGTGGCTTGCGCGCTTTCCTGCACGAGCTCACCGCCGGGCAGATCCTGATGACGGTGTCGCTGCTGCCGCTGACGCTGTGGTTCTTCGGCGAGGCCTCGCTGGTGGGGGCGTTGTCGAACCTGGTGGCGGTGCCGTTCGTGAGTTTCGTGATCGTGCCCTGTGCGCTGCTGGGCATGCTGTGCCTGGGCCTGTGCCCGCCGCTGGCTGCGCCGGTGCTTTGGCTGGCGGCGCAGCTCGCGCACGCGCAGTGGCGGTTGCTGGAGCACATGGCGACTTGGCCGGGTGCGCACTGGTATCTGCCGCAAATGGCGCCGTGGGGGCTGTTGCTGGCCACGCTGGGCGCGTTGTGGCTGTTCCTGCCGCGTGGCGTGCCCTTGCGTGCGCTGGGCCTGCTGCTGTTCCTGCCACTGCTGTGGCCGCCGCCGGCGAAGCCGGCGGCGGGAGCGTTCGAGGCCTGGGTGCTGGACGTGGGGCAGGGCCTGTCGGTGTTGTTGCGCACGCGCGAGCATGCGTTGCTGTACGACACTGGGGCGCGCTACCCCTCGGGCTTCGATCTGGGCGAGGCGGCGGTGTTGCCGGCGATCCGCGCGCTGGGCATCGCGCGGATCGATGCCTTGATGGTGAGCCACGCGGACAACGATCATGCCGGCGGTGCCGCGGCAGTCGTCGCCGCGTTTCCGCAGGCGCAACGCTATGCGGGCGAGCCGGAGCGGATGCCGGTGCCGATGGCGCCGTGCGAAACCGGGCAGGGCTGGACGTGGGACGGTGTGCGCTTCCGCGTGCTGGGTCCGGCGGCGGGTGCCGGTGGCAAGGGCAACGACCGTTCCTGCGTGCTGCTGGTCGAGAGCGCGGCCGGCCGCCTGCTGCTCACCGGCGACATCACCTCGAAGGTCGAGCCGGCCGTGGCGGCGGCGCTGGGCGACGGCCCGTCGCCGGTGCTGCTGGTGCCGCACCACGGCAGCAAGACCTCGTCCGACGCGGATTTCATCGATGCCGTGGATCCGCCGTTCGCCGTCGTCTCGGCCGGCTGGCACAACCGCTTCGGGCATCCCAAGCCCGAAGTGATGGCGCGCTACGCGGAAGCAGGCGTGCCGGTGCTGAACACCGCCGACAGCGGGGCGATCGGACTGGACTTTCCCCGCGCTGGGCCGGCCCGCGTGGCCGGTCGCTGGCGGTTGCGCGATCCGCGCTACTGGCGCGAACACCCCTGAGCCCGGATCCGCGTTCAGGTACTGCCACACCCGCCACGGAAGCGGTCGGGCCGGCTGCTATGATGCGGCCTCTCCGTTTTGAACGCCCGGTGGGACGAACGTGCTCGATATTCTGATGGCTGGCGGTTGGGCGATGCTGCCCATCCTGGTGTGTTCGCTGGTGGCGCTGGCGATCGTACTGGAGCGGTGCTGGACGCTGCGGCGCAAGGCAGTGCTGCCGCCGGGGCTGGGCGAGGAGGTGCGTCAGTGGGCGCGCGCCGGCCAGCTCGACCCGAAGCACCTGGAGGCGCTGTCGAACGGTTCGCCGCTGGGCGAATTGCTGGCCGCCGCGCTGGCGGTGCGCAGCCAGTCGCGCGACATCATCAAGGAGCGCATCGAGGACACCGGCCGCCATATCGTGCACGAGATGGAGCGCTACCTCAGCACGCTGGGCACGATCGCGCTGATCGGCCCGCTGCTGGGCCTGTTCGGCACGGTGATCGGCCTGATCCGGATGTTCATGCAGGTGATGGCCGGCGGCATCGGCGACCCGGCGAAGATGGCCGGCGGCATCGGCGAGGCGCTGATCTGCACCGCCTCCGGTCTCACCGTGGCGATCCCCGCCTACGTGCTGCACCGCTGGTTCCGTTCGCGCGTGGCCGGCTATTGCGTGCAGATGGAAAAGCAGGCCACCGCGCTGCTGGACGAGCTGACCCTCAATCCGCCGGTGGCGGCGCGGCCGCGCCGGACTTCGGCAACCGTCGCGCCGAACGCGGGCTGATTCCATGCGCATCGGCAACGACAGCCGGCGGGACGAGTTCGAGATCAACGTGGTGCCGTTGATCGACGTGCTGCTCACCCTGCTGATGTTCTTCGTGCTCACCAGCACCTTCATCCAGCACTCGCGCATGCAGGTCACCCTGCCCAACGCCAGCGTGCAGGACCGCGACATGAACGCGCCCGCGCTCACCATCATGATCGACCGCGACGGCCATTACTGGGTGGGCAGCGACGCGGTGCCGGGCGAGGGCATAGCCGCGCTGAAGCAGGTGATAGCCCGCAACGCGAACGGCGACCACGACCGCCCGGTGACGATCCGCGCCGATGCGCAGAGCTCGCACCAGAGCGTGGTGACCGCGATGGACGCGCTGGGCCAGCTCGGTTTCACCCGCCTGTCGATCGCCACCACGCCGACGCAGCCGGAAAAGGCGCAATGAGCGGCAAGACCCCGGTGTGGGACGCGGAATCTTGGCGCATCTACAAGCGGTTGCTGGGGTACACGAAGCGCTATTGGATGATCGGCGTCATCACCGTGCTCGGCATGGCGGTGGACGGCGGCGGCCTGGCGGCTTTCACCCAGAAGCTGCGGCCGATGATCGACGACCTGTTCGCGAAGAAAGACCCGTACCTGATCTTTTGGATGCCGATCTGGATCGTGGGCATTTTCGCGGTGCGCGGCATCGGCACCTTTGTCAGCAGCTACGGCATCTCCTATATCGGGCGCAACGTGGTGCAGGCGATGCAAAGAGACGTGTTCGCCGCTTACCTGCGCCTGCCGGCCACGTTCTTCGGCAATGAGCCTTCCGGCCAGCAAATCTCGCGCATCACCTACACCAGCGAGCAGGTGGCTGCAGCTTCCACGGATGCGGTGAAAGTCGTGGTCACCGAAGGCGTCACCGTGATCGGCATGCTGTACGTGATGCTGCACAACAGCGCCTACCTTTCGCTGGCACTGCTGGTGATGGTGCCGGCCATCGCGTTGATCGCCACGGCAGTCAGCCGCCGTTACCGCCAGATCAGCCGGCGCATCCAGAACTCGATGGGCTCGGTGACCGGAACGGTGGAAGAGTCGGTAGGCGCACACCGGGAGGTCCGCATTTACGGCGGACAGCCGCACGAAGCGAATCGCTTCGACGAAGTCACGCACCGCGCACGACGGCTCAATCTCAAGATTGCCGCCACCAATGCGTTCTCCAGTACCGCAATCCAGACCGTCGCGGCCTTCGCGCTGGCCGTCCTGGTGTACCTGGCCACGCGGCCGAACGTGATCGACAGCATCTCGCCAGGCGTGTTCGTCACCGTGCTTACCGCGATGGGCGCCATGATGCCGTCGCTGAAGCGGCTGGCCAACGTGCAGGCGAACATCCAGCGCGGCCTGTCTGCGGCGGAAGATCTTTTTGAAGTCATGGATCGGCCGCCGGAAGTCGACCACGGCGTGCACGGACTCGTGCGTACCAAGGGCGACCTGCGCTTCGAGAACGTGCGGCTGACCTATCCGCGCAACGACTTCCCCGCGCTGCGCGGCGTGGACCTGCATTGCGCGCCGGGTACGGTCACCGCGCTGGTGGGGCGTTCGGGCAGCGGCAAGAGCAGCCTGGTGAGCCTGCTGCCGCGCTTCAACGAACCCAGCGGCGGCCGCATCGTGCTGGACGGCGAGAACTACGAGGACTACACGCTGGTCTCGCTGCGCCGGCAGATCGCGTGGGTGGGCCAGAGCGTGGTGCTGTTCGACGACACGGTGGCGAACAACATCGCCTACGGCGAGTTGGCCGGTGCCAGCGAGGCCGAGATCGTGGCGGCGGCCGAAGCGGCCAACGCGATGGAGTTCATCGCGTGCCTGCCCAAGGGCATTCACAGCCACATCGGCGAAAGCGGCAACATGCTGTCGGGCGGCCAGCGCCAGCGCATCGCGATCGCCCGCGCCATCCTCAAGAATGCGCCGATCCTGGTGCTGGACGAAGCCACCAGCGCGCTGGACACCGAATCGGAGCGGCTGATCCAGCAGGCGCTGCAGCAGCTGATGCGCCACCGCACCACCCTGGTGATCGCGCACCGCCTCTCCACCGTCGAGGGCGCCGACCAGATCGCGGTGATGGAACAGGGCCGCATTGTGGAGCGCGGCAGCCATGCCGAGCTGCTGGCGCTCGGCGGCCACTACGCCGCGCTGCACCGCATGCAGTTCCACGACGCGAACCTCGGCAGCGATTGAGGTGAGAGCCTGTTCCATGCCCCCACATAGCCCGCGTTGCCTTGCTGTGGCCGCCAGGCGGTTGCGCGTGGCGCAGCACCTGCCTGGCTGGCAGGCCAAGCCGCGCGCAACCGCCTGGCGGCCACGGCAAGGCAACCCGGAGGGCCGGGTCTGTTTGCCCGCATGCCTGCGTCATCACTCAGTCGTGGACGGACGTCCACTCCCTCGCTCTTCCTTGGCCTGCGCGCAAACAGCTCCCGGCGCGGGCCATGTGGGGGCATGGAACAGGCTCTAACATGGCGCTTGCCGATACACTCGTCGAAGCGTGGTACGGCAATCGCCGCAGTCCGTGGTGGACGTGGCCGCTGGCTGGCTTGTACGGCATGCTCACCGCCTTGCGCCGCGCGCTCTATCGAATCGGCGTGCTGCGCCGCGTGCGCCTGCCGGTGCCGGTGATCGTGATCGGCAATCTCACTGCAGGCGGCACCGGCAAGACGCCGCTCACCATCGCGCTGGCGACAGCATTGCGCGGGCGCGGCCTGCGCCCCGGCGTGGTCAGCCGCGGCCATGGCGGCCACCAACGCGAGCCGATGCTGCTGGACCAGACGACCGATCCCGCTGCGGTGGGAGACGAACCCTGCCTGATCCGCGCCAGCGGCGTGCCGGTGGCGGTGGGGCGCGACCGCCCCGCGGCGGCGCAGTTGCTGGTGGCAGCCGGTTGCGACGTGCTGATCGCCGACGACGGCCTGCAGCATTGCCGGCTTGCCCGCGATCTGGAGATCTGCGTGATCGACGGCGTGCGCCGCTTCGGCAACGGCCATCTGCTGCCGGCCGGTCCACTGCGCGAACCGCTACGGCGGTTGTCGCGCGTGGACTTGCGCGTCTGCAACGGCGGCGAGGCGCCAGCCGGCGAACATTCCATGCAGCTTGTTGGCGGCGAGGCGGTGTCGCTGGATGGTGCGCGTACACAGCCGCTGACGAGTTTTGCAGGACAGCGCGTGCATGCGGTGGCCGCGATCGGCAACCCCGCGCGCTTCTTCGCCAGCCTGCGCGCCGCCGGTATCGGGATCGTCGAGCACGCCTTTCCCGACCACCATGCCTTCGCTGTCGCCGACCTCGCCTTCGGCGATGCGCTGCCGGTCTTGATGACCGACAAGGACGCAGTGAAGTGCCGCGCCTTTGCGCAACCGCACTGGTGGCGCGTGCCGGTTCGCGCTGAGCTGCCAACGGCGTTCTTCGAGGCTGTCGTGGCGCGCCTGCCTCAAGGTGCGCAGGAGCGGCCGTAGGAGCGGCTTCAGCCGCGATTCGATACGCGGTCGCGGCTGAAGCCGCTCCTACAAGGGAGCGCCTTCGATCCAGGCTTGGCGCACGAGGTTGCCGCCAATCCAGTAGCACAGTTCGGCCGGCTGCCTCGCGTGCCACGCCACCAGGTCCGCGCGTTGGCCCACGGCCAGCGTGCCGCGGTCGGCGAAGCCCAGCGCGCGCGCCGCGTTGACGGTGACGCCGCGCAGCGCTTCCTCGGGCGTGAGGCGGAACAGCGTGCAGGCCAGGTTCGCGGCCAGGCGCAACGAGAGCAGGGGCGAGGTGCCGGGGTTGCAGTCGGTGGCGATCGCGATAGGCACGCCGTGTTCGCGCAGCGCGGCGACCGGTGGAAGATGCGTTTCGCGCAGCGCGTAGAACGCGCCGGGCAGCAGCACGGCCACGGTGCCGGCCTGCGCCATCGCGGCGATGCCGGCTGCGCCCAGGTGTTCCAGATGGTCGGCGGATAGGCCGTGGAAGCCCGCCACCAGCGCGGCGCCGCCCTGGTCGGACAGCTGCTCGGCGTGCAGCTTCACCGGCAGGCCGAGCTGCGTGGCGCGCTCGAACAGCCGGCGAGTCTCGGCCGGACTGAAGGCGATCTTCTCGCAGAACGCATCCACGGCATCGACCAGCCCTTCGCCGGCCAGCGCGGGCAGCATCGTGTCGCAGACCAGCGCCACGTAGTCGTCGCGGCGTTCCCGGTACTCGGGCGGCAGCGCATGCAGGCCGAGGAAACTGGTGCGCACGGTGATGCCGAGTTCCGCGCCGATGCGCCGCGCCACACGCAGCATGCGGCGCTCGCTTTCCAGCTCCAGACCGTAGCCGGACTTGATCTCCAGCGTGGTGACGCCGTCGGCGAGCAGGGCGCGGGCGCGCGGCAGCGACTGGGCGAACAGCGCCTCCTCGTCGGCCTCGCGGGTGGCGCGCACGCTGGAGACGATGCCGCCGCCGGCCCGCGCGATCTCCTCGTAGCTGGCGCCGTTCAGGCGCAGGTCGAACTCGTTCGCGCGGTTGCCGCCGAACACCAGGTGGGTGTGGCAGTCGACCATGCCGGGGGTGACCAGTGCGCCACCCAGGTCCTCGACACGGCTAGCCTGCGCGGTGGCGGGCAGTTCCGCCATCGGGCCGATCCACGCGATGCGGCCATCCGCACAGGCGAGTGCCGCGTCGCCGATCAGGCCGCACGGCGCCGCTCCGGCGAAGGTCGCCAGCGTGGCGTGCGTCAGCAGCAGATCCCAGCGCGGTGAGCTCATGTCCCGTCCTGCTCATCCGCCTTGATGTCTTCGACAGGGGTGGCGCGCTCGTCGAAGGCGCTGGTCCTGCCGGCATGCGCCGCGGCCTCGGCTTCCACGCGCGCCCGTTCGGTGGCGGCCGCATGCGCGGCCTGCTGGTGTTCGAAATCCTGCACCATGCGCTCGGCGAAATCCTTGTATACCGGTGTCGGGCTGAAGATCGATGCAGCCGCGCGCGCCAACAGGCAGGCGGCCATGATGGGTATCACCATGTTCTGGTTGTCGGTCAGTTCCATGGAAATCACCGCGGATGTCAGCGGTGCGCCGGTGACGCCGGAGAGGTAGGCGCTCATGCCCAGCAGCACCACGGAAGACGCCGGCACGTCCGGCAGGAAATACGCAATGTTGTGGCCGAGGCCTGCGCCCACCGCCAGCGCCGGCGAGAAGATGCCGCCGGGGATGCCGGCCCAATACGACACCACGTTCGCTGCCAGCTTGGCGATACCGAAACTTTCGCCCGGCGTGGCTGCGGCCTCCTGCACGAAGGCTCGCGCTTGGTCGTAGCCGGTGCCATAGACGCTCCCGTGCGAGAGCACGCCGATGACTGCCAGCGCGAGCCCGCAAGCACAGGCGAAAAGTATCGGTGCACAGGCCCGCAGCCGGCCGATCCAGGCCAGTGGCCCATGCCTGCTGAGCAGGATGAGTCGGGCGAACAGGCCACCCAGGAGACCGCAGACAACACCGGTCAGCAGCACCGCCAGCCATGCATGGCCCAGCGGCAGGCTGGCCTGCACCTCACCGAAATACGAGTAGTTGCCCATGATGCCCAGCGACACCACGCCGCCCACGAATACGGCGGTGAGCAGCAGGCCGCTGAAGCGGTGTTCGAAGGTGCCGGACAGTTCCTCGATTGCGAATATCACGCCGGCCAGCGGAGTGTTGAACGCGGCCGCGATGCCGGCGGCGCCGCCGGCCAGGATGAAGCGCGAGGAGGCCTTGGGATCGGTGAAGCCGAAGCGTCGACCCAGCGAATAGAACAGGCCCGCGCCGACATGCACGGTCGGACCCTCGCGGCCGATGGAGGCGCCCACCATCAGCGCGACCAGGGTCAGCACCATCTTGCCCGCCGCGATCGGCAGCGACAGCATGCGTTCGCGGAAGCGCTCATCCTCGACGTGCAAGGTGCCGATCACCTGCGGGATGCCGCTGCCGCGGGTGGCGCGCAGCTTGCCCTGGGTGACCCAGGCGAGCAGGCCGAACACGATCGGCGTGGCGACCAACGGAATCCACGAGCCGCGGCTCAGGATGTGCAGGAACAAGTGGTAGGACCAGGTGCTGGCCTTGGTGAACAGGATCGCCGCCAGCGCCACCAGGACGGCGCCGGCCCAAAGTGCGATGCGGCGCTTCCACTGCTGTGGAGCGAAAAATTCATGACCAAGCAGGGCTTGCAGTCGTGAACTGGAGGCATCGGAAGCGGATGGCTGAGGCTCGGGCATTCGCGAAGTATTGCAGACTCTGCCGCTGGCGATTCAGCGCGGTTTCGGCAGCCAGCGCGTCTCGTACAGGTCGAAGCGGCGGTCCTTGAGGTTCTGCACGGCGCCGGCGTTGCGGGCGCTGGCCAGGCTTTCCAGGTGCAGGTCGGCGAACAGCACGGTCTCGCTGTTCGGCACGGAGTCGGCGGCGATGCCGTCGCGCGCGAACGGGAAGTCGCTGGGAGTGAGGATGCAGCTTTGGCCGTACTGGATGTCGAAGTTGTTGACGCCGGGCAGGTTGCCCACGTTGCCGGAGAGCACCACGTAGCACTGGTTTTCCACGGCGCGGGCCTGCGAGCAATAGCGCACGCGCAGGTAGCCTTCGCGCACGTCGGTGCAGAACGGCACGAACAGGATCAGCGCGCCCTGGTCCACCAGGTGCCGCGCCACCTCGGGGAACTCGCTGTCGTAGCAGATCATCACGCCGACCGGCCCGCAGTCGGTCTGCACCGTGGCGGCGCTGTCGCCGCCCGAGACGTTCCAGGTGATGCGCTCGCTGGGCGTGGGGTGCAGCTTCTCGCGCTCGTGGATCGAGCCGTCGCGCAGGCACACGTAGCAGACGTTGTGGATGTCGCCGTTGGGCTGCTCGGTGGGGTGGGTGCCGGCGACGATGTTGATGTTGTAGTGCACCGCCAGCCGGCCGAACAGCTCCTTCACCTGCGGCGTGTACTGGCTGAGCTTGCGGATCGTCTCGGTGGCCGGAATCTCGGTGTTCTCGATCGACAGCAGCTGCAGCGTGATCATCTCGGGGAACACCACGAAGTCCGCGTTGTAGTCGGCGGCGATGTCGGTGAAGTACTCGACCTGGGTGGCGAACTCCTCGAACGAGGCGATGCGCCGCTGCAGGTATTGCACCGAAGCCACGCGCACCGTGCTGGGCAGCAGGCGCGGCGAGGTGGTCGAGGGAATGTCCGGCTGGTCGAGCAGCAGCGGGTTGCGCCACGCCAGGTGCACCGCGTAGCCCAGCGAATCGTGGTCCGAGGGCACATAGTTGCGCAGCAGGCCGATCACTTCGAAATCGTTGGCCAGCTGGAAGCTCAGCGTGAGGTCGCGGCGGCGGCCTTCCTGCACCGCCTGCACGTAGGCCTCGGCGTTGCCGTAGCGCTGGATGTTGCGCGCCAGCCCCGGGATGCGCCCGCCGAACACGATGCCGCGCAGCTTCAGGTCCATGCACAGCCGCTTGCGCGCCTGGTACAGGCGCTGGCCGATGCGCATGCGGCGGTAGTCGGGGTGCACCACCACCTCGATGCCGTACAGCCAGTTGCCGTCCGGCTTGTGGCGCGAGGCCATGCCGCCGGCGGTGATCTGCACCCAGGTGTGCGGCGCCAGCGCGGCGGCCTCGTCGATGCGGAAGGTGGCGCAGTAGCCCACCACCTTGCCCTCGTACTCCACCACGAACTGGCCCTGCGGGAAGTGCGTCTGCTGGGAGCGCAGCATTTCCGCCGAATAGCCGTTTTCGGGCGTGTAGACGCGTGCGGTGAGTTCGACCAGCGCCGGCACGTCGTCGGGCGCGGCCAGTCGCAGGCGCAGCTTCGGAGTGCGTTCGCCGGTTTTCTTCGCCATGCGCGCATGCTGCGGTGGCGTGGGTGAAGCGGATGCGAGCGCGGCGATTACAATGCGCGCGTCACATACGGGAGTTGTCCATGAGTCAGCGTGTTCGTCGCCGACGGCGGGTGTCGCCATGAGTGCCGCCGTGAGCGGCTGGAGCGGCCGGGTCGATCTGCCGGAAGGTCCCGCCACGCGGCGCTGGCACCAGTGGGTGCGCGAGCCCGTGGCCGGTGCCGCGCCCGGCGTGGCGGTGCTGGGTCTCGCCAGCGACGAGGGCGTGCGCCGCAACGGCGGCCGGGTGGGCGCGGCCGAAGGCCCCGCCGCGTTGCGCGCGATGCTGTCCAACCTGCCGCTGCTGGACGACACGCCGCTGTACGACGCGGGCACGGTCGACGTGGTCGACGGCAACCTTGAAGGCGCGCAGCAGCGCTACGCCGAAAAGCTGGCCGCGCTGCTCGACGCCGGCCACCTGCCGGTGGGCCTCGGCGGCGGACACGAGATCGCATTTGCCTCCTACCAGGGTCTTGCGCTGCATCTGGGCAAGCGTCGTCCGCGCGTGGCCATCGTCAACATCGACGCGCATTTCGACCTGCGCCGGCAGGATCGCGGCAGTTCCGGCACGCCGTTCCTGCAGGCCATCGAGCACGCGCGGGCGCTGGGCCTGCCGCTGGACTACCGCGTCTACGGCATCAGCGCCTCGGCGAACACGCGCGTGCTGTTCGACACCGCCGACGAGCTGGGCGTGCACCACGTGCGCGACGACGAACTGGGCCTGCTCGACCTGCCGGCGCGCATCGCGGAACTGCAGGCGAAGCTGGCGCAGGTCGACGTGATCTACCAGACGATCTGCCTGGACGCGCTGCCGCACGCGGTGGCGCCCGGCGTCAGCGCGCCCAGCGCGCGCGGCGTGCCGCTGGAAGTGGTGGAGCCGCTGCTCGACGCGGTCACCGCCACCGGCAAGGTCAAGGTGCTGGACGTGGCCGAGTTGTCGCCGCCGCATGATCGCGACCACGTCACCGCGCGCGTCGCCGCGCGGCTGATCCATCGGGTGACGCATGCGATCGGGCGTGCTGCAAGAACCTGATTCGGCTGCGCGTCAGCTGGATGAGGGCCGGCTGAATCCGATCCGGAAAGCGAGGTGGCGGGCGTCATCGCGGCGCAGGGCCGGGCGTTCTTCGCAGCACATCCCCCGTGAGGAGTGTGCCATGCGTCGCTTCCTGTCCACCTGCCTGATCGCCGCTGCCCTGCTGGGCGGCAGCTGTGTCCTCACCGGATGCGTGGTGGTCGCACCGCGTCCTGTACACGTATGGGTGCCGGGTTACTGGGGCGGCGGCCATGTCTGGGTCGGGGGACATTGGCGCTATCGCTGAGGCTGGCGTTTCGTGCGGCCGGGACGTTGCGCGGCTTGCGCCGCCTCGACCGCCTGCCGGCGTTCGCGCAGGAAGTCGATGAACACGCGCAGCTTCGGCGGCACCTGGAAGCGGCTGGGGTAGTAGAGGTGGAGGCCGTCGAACGGCGGCAGCCAGTCGTCCAGCACGCTTTCCAGCCGGCCGTCGGCCAGCGCCTCGTGCGCGAACGGTTCCAGCACGCTGGCTAGGCCGCTGCCGTCGCAGGCCGCGCGCACGGCCAGCGGAACGCTGTTGACGGTGAGCCGGCCGTTCACCGCGATCTCGAACCACTGGCCCTTGCGCGCGCCGCTCTTGTGCGCGAACTCCCAGCGATACAGCGCGCGGCTGCTGACCTGGCGGAAGTTGATGCAGTCGTGCGCCTCCAGTTCGCGCGGCTGCTTCGGCCGCCCGTGCCGCGCGAAGTAGGCGGGTGAGCCCACCACCACCGAGCGCATCGGTCCGCTCACCGGCACCGCCACCATGTCGCGCTGCAGGCGCTCGCCGAGGCGGATGCCGGCGTCGAAACCCTCGGCGATCAGGTCGCTGAGGCCGTTGTCCACGTGGATGTCCAGCCGCACGTCGGGCCAGCGTGCCATGAACTCGCCGAGCAACGGGTCGAGCAGGGTGGTGGCAACCACGTCCGGCACGGTGAGGCGCAGCAGGCCGGCAGGACGATTGCCGTGCTGGCGCAGCGCGTCCATCGCTGCGTCGAGTTCCTTCAGCGCCGGGGTGATCCGCTGCAGCAGTTCGCGGCCCGCTTCGGAAAGGCCCACGCGTCGCGTGGTGCGATGAAGCAGGCGCGCGCCGAGCTGCGTCTCCAGCTGGCGCAAGGTCTGGCTCAGCGCCGAGGCAGTGACGTCCAGCGCCGCGGCGGCGCGGGTAAAGCTGCCGTGTTCGGCGATGGCACGGAACGCGCGCAGGGCTTGGTCGTCGCGCATGGAAACCTCGCTGGATGTCGTCATCCCGGCGAAGGCGGGGATCCGGTGCCTTCCGGATGATCCGTGGGCATCGGGTGCCGGCCTGCCGCGGGCCATGGAATGGATTGATTATCCTGACTTCATAAAGCATCAAGATGCTGGTGGTTTTTCGCGGCAATGGCAAGGCGCAGACTGCGCTCCGTCCACCACCACGGGAGTTCGCCATGTCGCTCGATCAGTACTACACCCTGGGTCGCTCCGGCCTGCGCGTCAGCCGCCTTGCGCTGGGCACCATGACCTTCGGCGACGACTGGGGCTGGGGTGCGGCGGAGGACACCGCACGCGCGATGTTCGACCGCTACCTCGACGCCGGCGGCAACTTCGTCGACACCGCCGATCTCTACACCGAAGGCACCAGCGAGACGATGCTGGGCAAGTTCATCGAGCAGGCCGGCGTGCGCGACCGCGTGGTGCTGGCCACCAAGTTCAGCTACAACGCGCAGCCGGGCAACCCCAACGCCGGCGGCAACGGGCGCAAGAACATCCTGCGCGCGGTGGAAGGCTCGCTGCGCCGCCTGCACACCGACTACATCGACCTCTACCTGCTGCATACCTGGGACCGCGTCACCCCGGCCGAGGAAGTGGTGCGCACGCTGGACGACCTGGTGCGCGCCGGCAAGATCCGCTACACCGGCCTGTCCGACGTGCCGGCCTGGTACGCCGCGCGCGCGCAGACCTTCGCCGAGGCGCACGCATTGACGCCGCTGGTGAACCTGCAACTGGAATACTCGCTGGCCGAACGCCACATCGAGCACGAGTTCGTGCCGCTGGCGACGGAACTGGGCATGGGCATCACCGCCTGGAGTCCGCTGGCGATGGGCCTGCTGTCGGGCAAATACCGGCCGGGCGAGGCAGGCGGCGAAGGCGAGGGCAGGCTTGCGAAAGTCACCGGCGCGCCGGGCTTCGAGCGCTTCACCGAGCGCAACTGGCGCATCGTCGCCGCGCTGGAACAGGTGGCGCAGCAGGCTGGCCGGCCGATGGCGCAAGTAGCGCTGAACTGGGTCGCCACCCAGCCCGGCATCGCCTCGGTGATCGTCGGCGCGACCAAGCTTGCGCAATTGGACGCGAACCTTGCCGCACTGGATTTCGAACTGCCGCCCGAACTGCGCGCGCAGCTCGATGCAGCCAGCGCGCCGGAGCGTCCGTTCCCGTATTACATGTTCGCCGATGCGCAGCAGACCCGCCTGCACGGCGGCGTGGCGGTGGGCGACAAGCCTGCCGGCTACGCGCCGCCGGTGTTCGTGGGTGCGGTGCCTGCGCGCGATGTGAAGGCCGCTCGCTGATGTTCCCTGCGGCGACGCCGTAGCCTTCCATGCCTTTAACCGAAGAGGTTGCCATGACTTCCACCACACGCCTTATAGATGTCGACGGTGCCCGTCTGCACGTCGAGGAAGCCGGTGCCGGCAAGACCATCACGATGCTGCACGGCTACATGGTCGACAGCGGCCAGTGGGACTGCGAGTTCGCCGCGCTGTCGCGCGATCACCGCGTGTTGCGCTACGACGCGCGCGGCTTCGGCCGCTCGACCATCGAGCCGGGTGCCTACGCCCATCACGAGGATCTCGCCGCCGTGCTCGATGCCAGTGGCGTGCGGCGCACCGCACTGCTGGCCTGCTCGGGCGGTGCGGCCACTGCGCTGGATTTCGCGCTGGCGCATCCCGGACGGGTCGAGGCGATGGTATTCGTCGGCGCCGGCTACTGGGGCCAGTTCCCGGACAGCACGCCAGCCGTGCGCGCCTTCATGCAGGCGCTGGGCAGCTACGATGTGCCGGGCATCATCGACAGCTCGCTGCGCGCCTTTACCGATGGCCCGCGGCGCCGGCCGGAAGACGTGGATGCCGAGGTGCGCCGGCGCACCCGCGAGATGACGGCGCACAACTTCCAGCGCGAGCCGAACTACTGGCGGCGCGCCGCGCTCGACCAGCGCGAGCCGCAGCCGTCGGCGCTGGAACGCCTGCACGAGATCGCCGCGCCGACCCTGCTGATCGTCGGCAGCGAGGACCAGCCCGAGGCGATCGCGCTGTCCGAGCGCATGGCCGACGGCATCCCCGGCGCGCGCCTGCTGCTGGTGCAGGGTGCCGGCCATCACGCCAACCTGGAGGCGCCGGACGTGGTGCTGGCCGAAACCCGCCGCTGGCTGGCGCGGCATGTGAAGCGCCGGGCGATGCCGACGGACGCGTGAGGCGCGGCAATGAGCGCGGCGATAAAAAGCCGCGCCGGCGATGGCCGGCGCGGCTGCCTGCTGCGCAGCGGGAGGAGGTGCCGCGCAGCCGGTTCTTACTGGCCGTCCTGCGATCCGCCGGTGGTCGGATGCTGGGCCTTGAACTCCTTCCACTGCTGCCGGCGCGCCTGCTGCTGCGCCTTCATCGTGGCCAGCTGCGCCTGCTGCGCCGGGGTCAGCACGTTGTAGATCTGCGTGCGGACGTTGGCCTGCTGCTGTATCCGTGCGGTGGTGGCGGCGCCTTCGGCCTGGGCCAGCGAGGCGGCGGCGGCCTGGTAGCCCGGATCGGTGGGCTTCATCGCCTCGAAGGCGTCGCGCTGCTGGCGCAGCGCCTGGCGCTGGCCCTTGTTCTGTTCGAAGCTGCTCTTCATGATCTGCTTGATGCTGGCCTTCTGGGCATCGCTCAGGTCGAGCTTGTGTAGATCCATCATGCCGTGATGGCCACCGTGGTGGCCCCAGCCGCCGGGGCCGCCCGGGCCGGGGTTGCCCTGGGCCGCGACGGCAAAGCTGCCGATGGCCAGCGCCGAGCCGAGGGCCAGGCCGAGAATGAGGTTCTTGCGCATGGTTGTCGCCTCTTGTCGTGGGGAGTGGAAAGTGTGGTTATTGGACGACAACCCGGCGTGTATGTTCTTTGCGCAAGCGTAAAGATGGGTAAAGCCCTTGGGTAAGCCGCCGGTGATCCGCTAAATAGCCTGCCTATGCCACGCATCCTGATTGCTGACGACGACCGCGCGCTGTGCAGCCTCTTGGCCGAGTACCTGCAGCGCGAAGGCTTCGACGTGGACCTCGCCCACGACGGCGAGGCGGCGCTGGCGCGGCTGCACAACGCGGCGCAGCGGCCCGACCTCTTGATCCTCGACGTGATGATGCCGGGCCGCGATGGCCTGGAGACGCTGCGCGAACTGCGCGTGAAATACCGCCTGCCGGTGATCATGCTGTCCGCGCGCGGCGAGCCGGTGGACCGGGTGGTGGGGCTGGAGCTGGGTGCGGACGACTACCTCGCCAAGCCCTGCCTGCCGCGCGAGCTGCTGGCCCGTATCCGCGCGCAACTGCGGCGCCATGCGCCGGGCGCCGCCGCGGGCGACTTGCAGCTTGGCGTGTTGCGCCTGTTGCCCAGTGAACGCCGCGCCCTGGTCGAGGAACGGGAACTGTCGCTCACCGGCGCCGAGTTCCAGCTGCTGCTGGCGCTGGCGCAGCATGCCGGCGAGCTGGTGGACAAGGCCACGCTCACCCGCCTCGCGCTGGGGCGCGAGCTGGAGCGCTACGACCGCAGCATCGACGTGCACGTGAGCCGGCTGCGCCACAAGCTGGCCGAGGCTTCGATGCAGGCGCCGCGCATCGACGCGGTGCGCGGCGCCGGCTACGTGCTGGTGGCGGGCGCGCCGTGAACCCGTTCAAGAGTTCGCTGTACTGGCGCCTGCTGCTGTGGTTCTGCGCGGTGAACCTGCTGGTGCTGGTGCTGGGCGGCTTCCTCACCCGGCGCTTCATCGAATACGGCACCGAGGTGGAGATCGACTGGAGCGCGCTGGCGCAGTCGGCCGACCAGGCCTACGCGCAGGGTGGGGCGCCTGCGCTGGCGGCGTGGACCGCGCGGCAGCGCCACGAGGGCATCGAAGCCACGCTGTTCCAGGACGGCCGGCCGCTGGTGCCGATCCGCCTGCCGCCGTCGGTGTGGCATGCGCTGCCGGGCATGCTGGCGGCCGACCGCGTGCTGGTATTGCGGCCATGGCGGGGGTTGTACGCCTATGTGGCGGTGCAGCCGGTCAGCGGCGCCGACGGGCAATTGCGCCAGCTGGTGGCGATGAGCCGCTCGCATACGCGGCTGCGCCCGCAGACGCGCGAGCAGATCCTGTTCGGCGTGCAGCTCGCGCTGTCGCTGCTGTTCATCGGGCTGGTCGGCTGGTGGGTGGCGCGCAGCGTGGCGAAGCCGGTGCAGGCGCTGCGCGAGGCGGCGCGGCGCATGGCTGCCGGCGAATTGTCGGCGCGCGTGGATCATCCCGGCGGCGCCACGCGCGACGAGCTGGCGCAACTCGCCGGCGACTTCGACGCGATGGCCGAACGCATCGAGGCGCTGGTGACGCACGACCGGCGCGTGCTGCAGGATCTCTCGCACGAGCTGCGCTCGCCGCTGGCGCGGCTGCAGCTGATCCTGGACCTCGCCCAGCGCAGCGACGACTCCGCGGCGGCGGAGCGCTACTTCCGCCAGGCCGAGCAGGAGATCGCCCGGCTCGACCGCATGACCGGCGACATGCTGGCGCTCTCGCGCATGGAGGGCGGCCTGCCCGGCATGGAGCGCGAGCGCCTGGACTTCGCCGGGCTGGCCCGCGACTGCCTGCAGCAAGCGGCGCTGGAAGCGGACGCGCGCCACATCCATCTGCAATGGCAGGGCGCCGCTGCGCCGGTCGAGGTGACCGGCAGTCCCGTCTTGCTGGAACGCGCGCTGGGCAACCTGATCTCGAACGCGATCAAGTACAGCCCCGAAGGCGGCCGCGTGGAAGTGTCGACGGGCGTCGTCGACGGGCAAGCCGAGTGCCTGGTGCGCGACCACGGCCCCGGCGTGCCCGAGGACGAGCTGGACTCGCTGTTCCGCCCGTTCTTCCGCGGCAGCAATGCCTCGCTCGCCGAAGGCCATGGCCTCGGCCTCGCCATCGCGCAGCGCGTGGCCAGGGCGCACGGCGGCGAAATCCTTGCGCGCAACGCCGAGAGCGGCGGGCTGGAGGTACGGTTGCGCTTGCCGGTGGTCGGCGATTGAGGGCTCCCATGCACAATGGCCGCGGGCATGGGCGAAGGATTTTTCCGCGGTTCAAAAATATCCTGTGGATAGTCGGCGCGGTCGTCGTCGTGCTGTATTTCGCCGTGCCGGCCGCGCTCCTGCGATGGAGTCTCGACCGACTGATCTTCAGCGCGCAGTCCCATGCTCCGACGCACGAAGACCAGCGGCTTGACGTTGCTGTTTCGCCCGAAGCCACGGTCGTGGTGCGCAGGTACGGCAACGCTGGGCGGGCATGCGCATTTTTCTTTCCGGGGCAGCACGGTGGTATCGACACGTACGAGAGAACGCTTTTTCCCTTGATACGAGGCGCGGGCGCCGACGTCTACGCTATTTCGTACCCCGGACAGGATGGGTCGAAGGGGCATTCCCATATCGTTCTCTTGGGCGACCAGGTCGCGTTGGCAGTGTCGCAGGTCAGCAACGCGACCCACTGCAGGATGAGTCGCAGCGTTTTCGTCGGTCGATCGTTTGGCGCAACCGTGGCGCTCGTGGAAGCGGCGAAATTCAAGCCCGAGGGAGTGCTCGTTGACGGGCTGGGGGCCGACCTGTCCAGTGTCATTCGGGCACGGATTAGTCGGTACCGGGCATTGATGGGCTGGCAAATCCTGCCCGTGCGTGCGTTGTTGGGGCGGCGGGACTATTCCGCTGCGTTGCTTTTCGAGCAAATTCCATCCGTGCCTGTATCGGTGTTCCAGGGAACCGCCGATACGGTGACGCCCTATGCGCTTGCACGGCGTGCAACGCTGGGGCATTCGAATGTGACATTCACGACGGTGGCTGGCGGTACGCATCGAAACACGTACGTGCTTGCCGGGCCTGCGTATGTCGAAAGCCTGCGTTTGTTGCTGGATGCAGATACTTCGCGGAGTAGATGATTCTGTCTGATGCCACCGGCCCGCCGATGCGCCGCAACGCTCTCGCCGCCGTGGGACTGGCGCTGTGTTCGGCGCTGTTCTTCACGATGACCTACGTGCTCAATCGCAGCCTGGTGAGCGGCGGCGGGCATTGGGCGTGGGCGGTGATCCTGCGCTACCTCATCACCTTGCCGCTGCTGGCGCTGGCCTTGCCGTGGCGCGGCGGGCTGGGTGAGTTGCCGCGCGAGCTGCGCGCGCATCCGCGGGCGTGGCTGACCTGGAGCAGCGTGGGCTTCGTGCTGTTCGGCGTACCGCTGACCTGGGCCGCCGGCAGCGGGCCGGCGTGGCTGGTGGCCGGCAGTTTCCAGACGACCGTGCTGGCCGGGCCGCTGCTGGCGCCGCTGATCTATCGCGACGCGCGTCGGCGGTTGGCCTGGCCCACGCTGGCGATCGGCGCGCTGATCGTGGCCGGCGTGTTCGCGCTGCAATGGGGCCATGCCCATGGACACTTGGATGCCGGCGACTGGCTGGCGGCGGGTGCGGTGGTGCTGGCCGCGTTCGCCTATCCGCTGGGTAACCGCATGCTGCTGCTGCACCTGGAAACCAGCGCGCAGCGGGTCAACGCGCTGCAGCGCGTGTTCGGCATGACGCTGTGCAGCTGGCCGCTGTGGCTGCTGTTCGCCGCGATCGCCGTGTTCACCGTGGGGCCGCCGGGTTGGCGCGAGGTGTTGCTGGCCGGCGGGGTGGCATTGTCCTCGGGCGTGATCGCCACCGTGCTGTTCTTCGCCGCCACCGACCGCGTGCGCACGCAGCCCACCGCGCTGGCCGCGGTGGAGGCGATGCAGGCGGCCGAGCTGCTGTTCACCACGGCGCTGGGCGCGGCCCTGCTCGGCGAGGCGTGGCCGCACGGCTGGGCGGCGCTGGGTGCGCTGGCGATCATGGTCGGCATCGCGCTGTTCGGTTGGATCAGCGGCCGCGAGGCGGCCGGCGATATGGAGGCCACACGCGCCTTGCGCAGCGATCGCAGTGCTTGATTATGCTTCGATTTATTGCGTATTGAGTCGTTTGCTTGCGAAAAGATGGACGACAGGTTACATATTCACGTCGATCATCCATCGGGGCCGCCATGAGCAAGTTACCCACCGCCTGCCTGCTGGCGTGCGCACTGTTCGCCGCCGGCGCCGCCGCGGCGCAAACGCGGACGCTCGAGGATGGCGTGCAACTGCGCTGGAACGCCGACCAGTACGGCAACCACCGCTACACCGTCGCCGTGGACAAGCCCGCGGCGGCGGTGCAGGCGACGATTCCCTGGCAGCGGCGCGACCGCCATCCCGAACGCGTTGCCACCATCGTCGTCGGCCCGGACGGGCAGGTGGTGGGCAACGTGGTGCGCGAGCGCATCGACCAGGCCGAGGGCGTGCTGGCGTTCGAGGCGAAACAGGCGGGCACCTACGCGATCTACTACCAGCCCTACGTCGGGAGCGGTTCGCGCAACTACCCCACAGTGAAGTACCGCACACCGACGGACACCGCCGACGCCGCGTGGGTGAAGAAGAACCGCCTCGACGATCCGCACCATCTGGCGAAGCTGCCGCAGGCGCGCGTTCTGGGCTACCAGGCGGTGGACGCGTTCGACGCCTATACCGACATGGAACGCACCGCCACGCCGGCCGACGTGCAGAAGCTGCTGGCGGCGAACCCGGGCCAGCCCTGGCTGCTGTTCCCGGAAACGCGCGAACACCCGATCCGCATGTTCAGTCAGCTTCCGGATCGCTGGGCCGAGCGCGGCGCGGGCGGCGGTGTTGCCGACCATGCGCCGCGCGGCGGATACCTCAGCTTCCAGGTCGGCCTGTGGACCGCGCGGGCGGCGGCGAACAATGTGCGCGTGAGCTTCGGCGACCTGCGCGGCCCGGACGGCGCCACGATTCCCGCCACGAAGCTCACCTGCTTCAACCTCGGCGGCGTCGACTACGCCGGCAAGCCGTTCACCAACCGCCTCGACGTGGCGCAAGGCCGCTTGCAGCCGTTGTGGATGGGGCTGGACATTCCCGTCGACGCGAAGCCTGGCGTTTATCGCGGCACGCTGACGATCAGCGCGAACGGCGCGCCGCCGCGCGAAGTGCCGCTGGCGATCACAGTGGACGCGGGCGAGGCCGTGGCGCATGGCGACGACGATCCGTTCAAGCTCACCCGCCTGCGCTGGCTGAACTCCACGCTGGCGCAGGACGATGCGCTGGTGAAGCCGTTCACCGCGGTGACCGTGCACGGCGACACGCTGGGCATCCTCGGCCACGCCGTGCGGCTCGCGCCCAGCGGCCTGCCGGCACAGATCGTGAGCCGCTTCGACGAACGCATGACCGGCTTCACGAAGACCCCGCGCGCGCTGCTCGCCGCGCCGATGCAACTGGTGGTGCAGGACGCCGGCGGCGTGCATGCCTTGAGCGCCGGCGGCATGCCCAACGTGCACATCGACGGCCCCGGCAAGGTGCACTGGCAGGTCGCGGGGCAGGCCGGTCCGCTCGAGGGCGAAGTGACCGCGAGCCTGGAGATGGACGGCACGCTCAGCTACGCGATCGCGCTCACCGCGAAGCAGGCGGTGGAGCTCGACGACATCCGCCTGGAGATTCCGCTCAAGGGCGACGTGGCGCAGTACGAGCTGGGCCTGGGCCGCACCGGTTCGCCCGCGCCGGCCACGTTCGCGTGGAAGTGGAACGTCGAGAACAACCAGGACGGCGCCTGGATCGGCGCGGTGAACGCGGGCCTGGAATTCCACCTGCGCGACGAGCACTACCGCCGCCCGCTCAACACCAACTTCTACCACCAGCAGCCGCTGGTGATGCCCGCTTCGTGGGACAACGCGGGGCAGGGCGGCATCACGTTCGCGCGCGAAGGCGCGCGTTACCTGGTCAAGGCGTTCAGCGGCGCGCGCACGATGGCGGCTGGACAGACGCTGCACTACGACCTCGTGCTGCGCGTCACCCCGTTCAAGCTCATCCATCCTGCGCAGCACTTCGCCGAGCGCTATTTCCACAAGTACGCCGGCCTCGCCGCGATCAAGGCCGACGGTGCGAACGTAGTGAACATCCACCATGCCACGCCGATCAACCCGTGGATCAACTATCCCTTCCTCACGCCGAAGACGATGAAGGCCTATGTCGACCAGGCCCATGCGCTGGGCATGGAAGTGAAGATCTACGACACCGTGCGCGAGCTGTCCGACCGCGCGCCCGAGCTGCCGATGCTGGAAAGCCTAGCTGGCTGCCGCATCGGCGCCGACGGCAAGCACGCGCCCGGGCCGTGCAGCGAGGTCATCAGCCGCGGCAAGGGCGGCGGTTTCTCGTGGCTGCAGGAACACCTGGACGGCGACTACATCGCCGCCTGGCACGTGCCGGAGAACCGCGACGCGGCGGTGGTCGACGCCGGCCAGAGCCGCTGGCACAACTACTACATCGAGGGGCTGGACTGGCTGGCCCGCAACATCGGCATCGATGGCCTGTACCTGGACGACGTGGCCTACGACCGCACCACCATGAAGCGCGTGCGCAAGGTGCTGGACGCGCACCGTCCGCACCCGCTGATCGACCTGCACTCGGCGAACCAGTTCGATGCGCGCGACGGCTACATCAACAGCGCGCTGCTGTACATGGGGCTGTTCCCGTACATCGACCGGCTGTGGTTCGGCGAGGAATTCGACTACGAGCACACCTCGCCCGCGTACTGGCTCACCGAGATCTCCGGCATCCCTTACGGCCTGATGGGCGAGATGCTGCAGCACGACGGCAACCCGTGGCGCGGCATGCTGTTCGGCATGACCAGCCGGCTCGGCTGGTCCAAGGGCAGCGATCCGCGCCCGCTGTGGAAACTGTGGGATGCGTTCGGCATCGAACAGGCGGACATGGTCGGCTGGTGGGTGCACGACACGCCGGTCAAGACCGACAACCCGGACGTGCTCGCCACCAGCTACGTGCGCAAGGGCGACAAGACCCTGGTGTCCATCGCTTCGTGGGCGCCGCAGAAGGTCGACGTGAAGCTGCACGTCGACTGGAAGGCGCTGGGGCTGAACCCTTCGCGCGTCCGCCTTGTCGCACCTGCAGTGCAGAACTTCCAGTCCGCCGCCACGTTCAAGCCAGGCGACGCGATCCCGGTGGAACCGGGCAAGGGCTGGCTGATCGAGATCGAGTAGCCTTGGCGTCTCTGAAAAATCCCTCTCCCGCTTGCGGGAGAGGGTGCCCGCAGGGCGGGAGAGGGCATGCGCCTGCACAGGGCGACGAGGCATGGCGGCGTATCCTTGGCGCCGGCTTTCCCGTGGCAGGTGGATGGATGAAGGGCGAGAACGACACGGCATCGGTTACCGGCGACGGCTCCTTCATCCACCACGGCACGCCTGCGTTCCGCCGCACCAATCTCGCGCTGTTCGCCGCCGGCCTCGCCACGTTCGGCCTGCTGTACTGCGTGCAGCCGCTGATGCCGGAGTTCAGCCGCGACTATGGCGTCAGCGAGGCGGGTGCGGCGATGTCGCTGTCGCTCACCACCGGCGTGCTGGCGTTCGCGATGCTGTTCGCGGGCGGACTCTCCGATGCCTGGGGACGCAAGCCGGTGATGGTGGCCTCGCTGCTGTCCTCCGCGGTGCTGGTGCTGGCCAGCGCGGCGATGCCGGACTGGGGCTCGCTGCTGGTGGTGCGCACCTTGCTGGGGCTGACGCTGAGCGGCCTGCCCGCGGTGGCGATGACGTACCTGAGCGAGGAGATGCACGTCGACTCGATCGGCCTCGGCATGGGGCTCTACATCAGCGGCAGTGCGGTGGGCGGCATGGGCGGACGGCTCGTCACCGGCGTACTCACCGACTTCTTCGACTGGCGCGTGGGCGTCGCCGTGGTGGGCGCGATCGGCCTCGCCTGCGCGCTGGCGTTCTGGCGCGCGCTGCCGCCGTCGCGGCACTTCGTGCGGCAACCGCTTTCGGCGCGTGCGCTGGCGTCGCGCTTCGGCGGCATGTTCCACGACCGTGGCCTGCCGTGGCTGTTCGCGGAAGGCTTCCTGCTGCTGGGCGCGTTCGTCACCGTCTACAACTACCTCGGTTACCGCCTGCTGGCCCCGCCGTACAACCTGAGCCAGGCCGTGGTGGGCCTGATCTTCGGCATCTATTTGATCGGCACCTTCAGCTCGGCGTGGATGGGCCATCTCGCCGGCCGGCTGGGGCGGCGCAAGGTGCTGTGGACCGCGTTCGCGCTGATGCTCGTCGGCACGCTGCTGACGCTCGCCGCGTCGCTGTGGCTGATCATGCTGGGCATCGTGGCGATCACGTTCGGCTTCTTCGGCGGCCACTCCATCGTCAGCAGCTGGGTGGGCCGGCGCGCCGGCGCGGCGAAGGCGCAGGCCTCGTCGATGTACCTGTTCTGCTACTACATGGGTTCCAGCGTGGCCGGTGCCAGCGGCGGGCTGTTCTACGCATCACGCGGCTGGAACGGCGTGGCCGCCTTCGTCGGCGCGCTGGTGCTGGCCGGCCTTGCGATCGCGCTGGGACTGGTGCAACTGAAGCCGCTGGTGAACGTGGCCACGCCGCCCACGCCGATGAGCAAGGGGGCGATGGGGTAGGAGCGCACCCTGTGCGCGACGGCTTTGCTCTTTGGTCGAAGGTAAGAGCCATCGCGCACAGGGTGCGCTCCGGGGGTTTATTGTGCGGGCTTCAGCATGTCCTTCACCACGTCGTAGTCGCCGTCGTTCGCGGCGGCGGGGAGGCCGAGCAGGTGGGTCATCAGCGGGTAGACGTCCACGTTCGGGAACTCGGATACCCGCAGACCTGCGCGGAACGCCGGGCCGTGCGCCACGAACAGTGCCCGCATGCGCGGATCGGCGTTGTCGTAGCCGTGCTCGCCCAGGCTGACGCGGCCCTTGTGGCTGGCCAGGTAATCCGCGGTGGTGATGCGCCAGCCGGTGTCGGCCAGGCACACCAGCTGCGGCACACGCGGGTTGCCGCCGTAGTGGAAGCGGGCCGGGATGCGCGTCTTGTCCCAGCAGCGCATGTGCTGCTGCGGCTGCTCGAGCTTGCGCTCGATCGCGGCGAAGTCGTGGCCGGGCTTCGGGTTGAAGCCGGCCAGCACGCCCAGGCTGACGGTCTGCACCTCGTCCAGCGGAACCAGCTGCTCGATCAGCACGCTGTTCTCCAGCGGCACGCTGGCCATGCCGTGGTCGGCGAGCACGATCAGGTTGATCCGCTCGAACAGGCCGCGCTGCTTCAGCCCGGCGACCAGCCGCGCCAGCGCGGCGTCGGTGTCGCGCAGGGCCTGGTCCACCTCGGGCGAATCCGGGCCGTGGTCGTGGCCGGCGTGGTCGACCTCGTCGAAGTACAGGGTGAGGAAGCTCGGCCGCTGGTCGGCCGGCAGGTCCAGCCACGCCAGCACCTGGTCCACGCGCTGGTCGGGCGTCACCTTGCCGTCGTAGGGCTTCCAGTAATCCGGGTGGTGGCCGTGGATGTCGGCCTCGCTGCCGGGCCAGAACATGGTGGCGGTGCGCAGGCCGTGCGCATCCGCGGTCTCCCAGATCGGCGTGGCCTCGGCCCACCAGCGGCCGTCGCTCACCGCCGTGCGGTTGCCCAGCGAGAACTTGCCCAGCGCGGGATCGAACATCGTGTTGTTGACGATGCCGTGGTGGTCCGGAACCAGGCCGGTGACCAGGGTGTAGTGGTTCGGGAAGGTCAACGAGGGGAACGCGGGCTGCATCGCGTCGGCATGCACGCCGTTCTTCGCCAGCGCCGCCAGCGTCGGCGTGAGACCGCGGTCGATGTAGTCCGCGCGGAACGCGTCGATCGAGATCAGCAGCAGCGGCGCGGGACGCGCGGCGCTCGCGCTGAGTGCTGGCGTGGAGGCCGCGGGCGGCTGCGTGGCGCAACCGGCGCTGAATGCCGCCAGCGAGGCCAGCAGCAGGCGAAACAGGAATTTCATGCAGGAATCCATACGATGCGAACGTTTCCTCCCATGATCGCCCAGATGCCATGACAATCGCACGTTCTTGTGATCGGAAAACGCACCGCTCCCCATCGCGCTGGCTGCTGGCGGCCTTGGTCATGGTTGCCGGCACGGCCGCGGCGCAGACGCCACCGGCGAGCGCGCAGTACCAGCAGACCGTGCGCCAGCAGCAGGTCAGCGACCAGCTGCAGAAGAGCCAGCAGCAGGCGCAGCAGCGCCAGAACGTGGCGAACATGGCGAACATGGCGCAGCAGCCGCTGGCGCAGGGCTCCGCCGCACGCAGCCAGCAGGAACAGGCCGATCGCGCGCAGCAGCAAAGCGAGAATGCCCGGCAGCAGGATCTCGTCAATCGGTACCGCGACGCTTCCACGCCGCAGCCCTCATCGTCGCAGTCGGCGGATTCGTCAGCGAAGCAGCGCAGTCACTGAGCGGATGCGGGCGGCGCGGCGAACAGGTCGCCGTGTGCGGTGCGGTGCTCGAAGGACAGCAGGAAGCGCTTCGTCGGCAGGCCGCCGCCGAAGCCGGTGAGGCTGCCGTCCGCGCCGATCACGCGGTGGCAGGGCAGCACGATAGGCAGCGGGTTGCGGCCGTTCGCGGCGCCCACCGCGCGCATCGCCTGCGGCTGGCCGATGCGCCGCGCCAGTTCGCCGTAGCTGATCGTGGCGCCGTAGGGAATGCGCGCCAGCTCCTGCCACACCGTCAGCTGGAACGGCGTGCCCAGCGGATGCAGCGGCAGCGCGAACGCCAGCCGGGCGCCGGCGAAGTACTCCTCCAGCTGCACGCGGGCGAACGCGAGCTTGCCGGCGTCGCGTATCCAATGCGGTGCCGGGGCCTTCTGGTGGCGCCCGCCGTCGAACCATACTTCGCGCAGGCCTTGCGAGTCGGCGACCAGACGCAGCCGGCCGATCGGCGTGGGCAGTTCGTCGTACCAGATCGTTTCCTGCGCGCTCATGCGGCCGCTCCCTTGCGCCTCGTGCGCGGCACCGGCGCGGTGTCGGCGCTGCCGCGCCACAGGTGGATCACCGCATACGCGCGCCACGGCCGCCACGCCTCGGCCAGCGTGGTCAATGCCTTCGTGCCCAGCGCCTCGCCGCCTTGCGCGGCGGCGCGGCGCAGGATCAGGTCCGCGGCGGGGAACGCGTCGGGATGGCTCAGCGCGCGCATCGCCATGTAGTGCGCGGTCCAGTCGCCGATGCCGGGCAGCGCGACCCAGCGCGCCACGAATTCGTCCAGCGACTGCTCCGCGCGGAAATCCACGCGCCCGTCCAGCAGCGCGCGCGCCATGCCGCGGATCGTTTCCGCGCGTGCGCCGGTCACGCCGAGCGCGCGCAGGTCCGCCTCCGCCAGCACCTCGGGCGTGGGGAACAGCCGGTCCAGCCCGGGCAGCGGTGCCGTCGCCAGCGCCACGCCGTGGCGCTGCACCAGGCGCGTGGCCAGCGTGCGTGCCGCGGCCACGCTCACCTGCTGGCCGAGGATCGCGCGCACCGCGATCTCGAAGCCGTCCCAGCTGCCCGGCAGGCGCAGGCCCGGGCGCTTGCGCAGCAGCGGGCGCAGCGTCGCCTCGGCGCGCAGCGCGTCGGCGATCGCGCGCGGGTCCGCGTCGAGGTCGAACAGGCGGCGCACGCGCGCCACCACGCCCAGCATCCGCGCCGGCTGCGGGCAATGCAGTTCCAGCTTCAGCGCATGCTCGCCGCCCGGCCACGCGGAAACGCGCAACCAGCCCGGCGCGTCGGCGGGGCCGAACACGCGCGCATAAGCGGCTTCGTCCACCTGCTCGATGCCGGGCAGCGCGCGGCCGCGCAGGAACGCGAGCAGCGACCCGAAATCGAACGGCGGCCGATACGCCAGCCGCAGCACCAGCGCGCCGTCCGTCGTTGCGGCGCGCGGCTGGCGGCGCAGCTCGCGCGGCGCGATGCGGTTCGCCTGCGCGAACGCGGCGTTGAAACGGCGCAGGCTGCGGAAGCCGGACGCGAGCGCGACTTCCGTCACCGGCAGGCTCGTCTCCGTCAGCAACTGCTTCGCGAACAGCAGCCGGCGCGTGGTGTGCACGCTGAGCGGCGGCGCACCGAGCCGCTCCACGAACAGCCGGCGCAGCTGCCGCGCGCCCAGCCCGACGCGCCGGGCCAGCTGCTCCAGCGAGCCTTCGTCCAGCGCGCCGTGCCCGATCAGCTTCAACGCGCGCGCCACCACATGGTCGCCACGCTGCCACACGTCGTTGCCCGGCGACAATTCCGGGCGGCAGCGCAGGCAGGGCCGGAAACCGGCCGCTTCCGCCGCCGCCGCGCTCGCGTAATAGCGGACGTTCTCGCGCTTCGGCGACGGCGCGGGGCACACCGGCCGGCAGTAGATGCCGGTGCTGCGGACGGCGGTGAAGAACAGGCCGTCGAAGCGCGCGTCGCGGCTGAGGCGCGCCTGTTCGCAGGTGCGCGGGTCGGGCAGGGGGACGGCATGGGGATCGTTCATGCCGGCAGGCTAGCACCGGCGAGTCGTTGCGACTCGCCGTTTTCGGACATCAATGGCGCGCGCCTTGTCTTTTCCGTATGGGCTCAGTGCACGGGCGCCATCAGGTGCTGGTACGGCGTGCCGGCCCACATCACGTACGGCACCGAGGTGTCCGGGGTCGCGTCTTTCGGATACGCGTCGTAGAACGCCACGTCCGCGCCGAAAACCATCAGGTGCGGGCCAGTATGGATCCAGTGCTGGCCAGCGGCGGGCTTTGCGGCGAACGGGTCGGTGTTGCTCGCATCGACGCCGCCCTGCAGCATGTACGCCAGGCCGGTGCCGGACGGCGGCGGTTTGTGCGCCATGTACGCGCCGAGCCACGCCCACGCGTTCTTGTCCGCGCACATCGGGTCCGGCCCCGGCGTGGCCGGGTTGTCCGGCATGCAGGTGAACGCGTTCGTGCCCTTGCGCAGCGTGCGCATCGTGCCGTCCGCGCCCGGCACGACGATCGTGGCGTTTTTCGCGACGCTCGCCGGTGCCGCGCGCATCGCGCTCGCGATCAGTTCGGCGTCCGTCGGCGCCTTCTTGTCGGCGGCTTGCAGCCCGCCCATGGCGAGCAGCATCGTGGTGGCGATAGTGAAGCGGTACATCGATTCTTTCGCAAGCATGGCAGCCTCCCCCGCTATGACGCGCGATGGCCATGCCTGGATCCCCGGTTCGCCAGTCTCTGCCGCTGCCCGGCGCCCGTCAATTGGGCCGGAGGGATGTTCCGATCGGGGCGGCGGAGCGCCTCGGGCCAACCCGGCGGCGGGATCGCGGCCGGTCGGTCCGGCGCATTGACAGCCGGGGGCGGATTGCCGAACGATCCAGGTGGGCAATCCCTCCTTCCCGCGGGCACACACGCATGACCCACGCATGTCGCGATGCCTCTTCGCCGCGCATCGTCGCGCTTGCGGCGCTGCTGTCGGCATGCCTGCTGCTCCCGGCCTGCACGGTTCCCACGAAGCCGGCGGCGCCGAAGTGGGTCGCCAGTTGGGGGCAGGCGATGACCTCGCGGTACGAGCGTGTCGCCGGTCGCGATGGCAAGCCGGAATGGGATGCCTGGGGGCAACCCGTCGAGCGCGCGCCCACGGTCGATCACCTCACCCTGCGCCAGAGCGTGAACGTCAGCGCCGGCGGCGAACGCGTGCGCATCCGCTTGTCGAACTATTACGGCCGCGCGCCGCTCACCGTGAGTGCCGCGCGCATCGCGCTCGGCGCCGGCCATGCCGGTGACCTGTCCGCGATCGATTCCGGCAGCGACCGGCCGCTGAGCTTCGACCGCGGCAGGCGTTCGGTCACGATCGCGCCCGGCAGCGAGGCGGTCAGCGATCCGGTCGACCTGCACGTGCCGGCGCTGTCGAACGTGGTCGTCAGCCTGTACTTCGACGGGCCGGCGCAGCTCGCCGATTTCCATCCGATGGAACAGGCGCACGCCACGTACGCGGTCGACGGCGACGCCACGCGGCAGCCATCGCTCGCGCAGTTGCCGGCCGCGCACGGGTTGCCGCGCACGCGGGACGACCACGTCTACCTGCTCGCCGGCGTCGAGGTCGAGGCGCCGGCGAACACGCGCGGCATCGTCGCGTTCGGCGACTCGATCACCGATGGCGCCCTCGCCAGCGCGCCTGCCGCCTCCTGGCCGGGGGTGCTGGCCAAGCTTGCGCAGCACAACGGCGACGCGGCGGCGGTGGTGAATGCCGGCATCAGCGCCGACGAGCTGACCACCGACCAGATCGGTGCGCCCGGCGCCGGCGCTTCCGGCCTGAAGCGCTTCCTGCGCGACGTGGTCGACCGCCCCGGCGTCACCGACGTGGTCGTGCTGTTCGGCGCCAACGACATCAATCGCGGCATCGACTCCGCCGGTTATCCGAACGGCGCATCGGCCGGCGACCTCATCGCCGCGATGCGCATGCTGGCCGACGTCGCCCACCAGCACCACCTGCGCATCTACGCCGGCACGGTCACGCCGTTCGCCGGGGTCGCGGACTGGTACAGCCCGCGGCGGGAGGCCGTGCGGCTGCGGTTCAACGCGTGGATACGCCACTCGGGCACGTTCGACGGCGTGGTCGATTTCTCCGACGCCGTGGCCGGCGCGTACACACCGCCGCCGCTGGCCGCGAAGCAGTCCCCGTTGCCGGTCGGCATGGCGACCGTCTGCGCGGGCGACGCCGGCCTGCATCCGAACGATCGCGGCTACGCCGTCATGGGCACGCTGGCCTACAACGTGCTGTTCCACGCGGCGCTGCAACCGCCGCAGGCCTGCCATTGAGACGCCGTCGCCGCGGCCGCATCACGACTTGCGGCGGCCGCCGACCATGCTCGCCAGCACCCCGTCGCGCCGGATCAGGCCGTGGTACAGCGCCGCCGACAGGTGCGCGAGGAACGTGAGCAACAGCAGCAGCGCCAGCCATCCGTGCAGGTGGCGCAGGATCGCGAACGCGGTGGCGCTGGCCGGCAGGATCGCCGGCAGGCGCAACGATGCGCCGAGCATCACCGGATAGCCGCCGGCCGAAAGCATCGCCCAGCCGACCAGCGGCATCGCGATCATCAACGCATAGAGCAGCCAGTGCGAAGCGTGCGCGGCCAGTTTCTGCAGCATGGGGAGATCCGCGGGCAACGGCGGTGGCGGATGCCGCAGGCGCACGGCGAGACGCACCACGGCCAGCAGCAGGATCGCGATGCCCAGCGGCTTGTGGATGCGCAGCAGCCATTCGTGGCGTTCGGACACCGTGGCCACCATGCCGACGCCGATGAACAGCATCGCCAGGATCAGGACAGCCATCAGCCAGTGCAGGACGCGGGCGGGCAGGGCAAACATGCCGGTCGTGTTGTTCATGGGCGGGCCTCCGCATGCGGCTTCGTGTCGACGCGGGCGGTGCCCGGCAGGTGCGCTTCCTCGCTGGTGCGGCGCAGGTAGGAGTCGGCATAGGCGGCCGAGCGCGCGGGCAGCAGCGGGTCGTCGGAGATCGCGATGCCGTCCGGCAGCACCGTCGGGTCGTAGTTGATGTCGCGGCAGGGGCCGCTGTCCTGCGGCTGCTCGCTTTCGACCACCAGCGTGCCGGCATCGACGGTGGGGCGATCGGCCGGCCATGCCTTGGTCGCATCGTTCGTGGGATCGCCCGGCTTGGCCAGGGTCACCAGCAGCTTCCAGCGCAGCGGGCCGTGCGAAAGACGCTGGCGCAGGTCGGCGGCCAGGTAGTCGGGATCGTTCGCCGGTGCGATGGCGCCGTCGTCCACGGACTCCGGCGCCATGCGCCAGCGCACCGCGTGGCGTGCACCGTCAGGACCCGTGAACACGAACGCATCGAGACCCCAGTAGCCATCGGTGGCGAAGCTGGCCGAGGGCTTCGCGGTTTTCGCCCAGGCGCGGAATGCCGCCGTTTCCGGGTGCGCGGCGAAGAACGCCGCCAGCTTCTTCGGATCGGGCTTGCCGGTGGCCGGGTCCGGCTGCCCCGCCTGCAATTGCGCGAAGAACGCCTGCGGCGTGGCGACCGGGAACACCGGCATGCTGTTCATGCCGGTGCGCCATTGCTGGCCATTCGCCAGCGCGAAGCGCAGCGCCATGCTGCGGATCGGCACGCTGCCGTCCGGCGCATACGGGTTGCCGCCGGGAATCGCGAAGCGTCCCACCACCGGCGTGCGTTGCCCTTGCGCGAACACCTGCGCCACCGAATACGGCGCGGCCTCGCCGCTGCCCTGGAAGTAGCCGGCGACGCACACGCCCTTGGCGTGGTTGCGCCGGTAGCCGGGATGCACGCCGGCGTTCGCCTGGAACTGGTCGATGATGCGCCCGGGCGTCAGCCGGTGCGGCGAAAGCCAGCCGCCGACGTAGCCGAAGGCGAGTGCGCAGGCCGCGGGAATGGCGACGATGAGGAACCACGCGCCCGCGCGGCGGGCAGGCGGGGCGGCGGATGCAGGTGGAGCGGGCATGGGGGTTTCCTGCTTGGAACGGAGACGGCAGCTTCGGATGAGCGCCGCAGGGTTCTTCGTTCCATGCCTGCCTGCGGTTACACGCGTCCGCGTGCCGACAATCCCGGCAGGCATCGCCGTCCGCTCATGCGCAGTCGAACAGCGCCATGAACCCGAAATCCATGTGCAGCTGCATGTGGCAATGGAACAGCGACAGGCCCAGCTGGTCGGCGGTGAAATCCACCTCCATCGTCTGGTAGCCGCCGAGCATCGCCACGTCCTTGCGCACGCCCGCGGTCGGCTGGCCGGCGATGCTGGCGATCTCGAATGTGTGGCGGTGCAGGTGCATCGGGTGGATGTCGTCGCTGGCGTTATGCATGCGCAGGCGGTAGCGCCGGCCGTGCACGAGGCGGAAGCGCGGCGTGCCCGCGCGCATGTCGAACGCCTGGCCGTTGATCGTCCAGCGGTTGAAGCCGCCGTCGGCCGCGTTCTGCTTCGCGAACGTCATCTCGATCACTTCGTCCGGCGGCGCTGCCGTCGCACCCGGCCGGGCGAAGCGGCGGTAATCCCAGCCGAACGGCGGCGGCGCTTCCCAGCGCGGCGCGCCGCGCTGGCCGGCGTACTCCACCACGATGCCCATGCCGTGCGCGCGGTCGTCGTCGGCGAGGTCGCCCAGCACCCACACGCCGGGGCGGCGCATCTCCACCACCGCGCTGATGCGCTCGGCCGTGCCCAGCCACAGCACCGGCACCTCTGCCGGGTGCGGCACCGGGTTGCCGTCCAGCGCCAGCACGGTGAAGGTGTGGCCGGGCAGGGCGAGGCTGCGGATCTCGGTGGCGCTGCCGTTCAGCACATGGAACAGCACGCGCTCGCCGGCCTTCACCCGAATCGGTTCGCCGTGGCCCAGCATGCGGCCGTTGATCGCGAACGCCTGGTAGCCCACCTCGTAGCCGTGCTTGTCGCCGCGCGCCAGCGACGCCCGCATCGCGCGTTCGCCGCGCGCCTTCAGCGCCGGGTCGGCGGCGTCGGGGCGCAGGAAATCCATCGCCATGTCGCCGCCCTGGCTGAAGAACGGATCGAACTCCTTCAGCGTGAGGAACACCTCGCGGTCGTAGGCGCCGGGTTCGCGGTGCGGCTCGATGTACACCGGGCCCACCTGGCCGCTGTACTGGCCGCGCGTGAGGTCGGAACCCGCGACCACGTGCGTGTGGTAGAAGCGGAAGCCCGCCGGCCCCGGCACGAAGCTCAGCCGGCGCATGCCGTGCGGCGGGATGTAGGGCGTGCCTTCCTCCGCCGCGCCGTCCACCGCCACCGGCAGGAACTGCCCGTGCCAGTGCAGCTGCTCGGGCAGGTCGGTGTCGTTGTGCACGTCCACCACCACGCGCCGGCCCTCGCGCAGGCGCAGCAGGGGGCCGGGCACGCTGCCGTTGTACGCGGTGGTGGAGACGATGTGGTCCGGCGCCAGCTCCACCAGGCTGCGCGCGATGCGCAGCGTGTGATCGGCGCGGCCGGTGGGCGGGATCGCCGCCGCCGATGACGCAGCCGCCTGCGAGGTGGCCTGCGCCCCGGCGCCGGCGGCCAGCGCGCCCAGCCCGGCGAGCTTGAGGAAGTCGCGTCGATCCAGCGTCATGGCGGTCTCCGGGTAGCGAGCGTCCAAGCCTAGCGCCGTACCGGGCAGGATGCGTGGCCGCCGTTTCTTTCGACGGTGTGCGCCGGGCGTTCCGGCAGCCGGAACGCCGCGTGGTGGCTGCTCTGCTATGTTCCGTGAAGGGACAGGGAGAAACCGTCATGGGGAAGGGCAAACGGGTGCTGATCGTCGCCCTGGTCGGACTGCTGGTGGCGGCAGGCGGGGTGGCTTCCTGGTGGATGCGCCTGCGCGCTAAACCATAGTTTGGCCGGTTTGGCCAAACTATGAGATATCAGAAGCAAAGTTTGGCCAGCTAGCGCTACGGTTGACAGGTCGGCCGGCCTCTGCCGGCTGTTCCTAACCGATAGCGATTCCCAGAAAGATCGCAGGGCTTTACAGGTAGCCGGACTCACGTCCGCGCCTCAACATGGTTCGCTGACTGATGCTCAGAGTCGGCATCTCGTTCAGAGCCTTTATCCTTGCATGCGTCTTCAGAACCTCATTAATCAGAAGTCTAGCGACACGTTTTCTCACACCGAAGTTCAAATGAAGGTGGTCGACCAGTTCATCCTGGACCAGGCAGTTAACTTCGTATTGAATGGCTCAAAACCATTACCATTCTCGACGAGATTCTCGACGAGAAGCGAAGATTTCGGCCCCGTCATTCCCGATACGCAAGTTTTAATTCTAGCAGGCGTCCAGATTAAACATGACGTTCTTAAGCGCGATGTTTTTATGGTGCTTTTGCTGGCTCGGCTTTACGACAGTGAAACAGTTGAAAGCTATCAGTTAACCTGTTCCGAAACAGAGATACACAAACTCAACGGCAGGCGAGTTTTACATGTGCGATATAGGACGCACGAGATTAGGTCAATGACTTTGGCGGATCATGCACTCATCGCGGCGAAGGCGAGCCAGCAAAGAATATAGTACTGTTGGTGCGCGCCGGCATTTGACCAGATGGCTGAAAATTGATTGACCAGGGCCGCCTTTATCCAACTTGGCGCGCGGCGAGGGTTCGCTGTCAGTGGAGGTAGTCAATCGAAAGCGAGCAGGATGGTCAATCCGACGCGAGTGCCAACACGCTGTGGGGTATTCCCTACATCATCTCGCGCGACATTCTGACTTGTATAGCTGCTACGACGCTTCATTATGCGGGGG
>Ga0207702_10000292_pt1 | contig 58042 bp, 101 predicted proteins | sample KBSCornC62_FD_184302 | JGI IMG/M metagenome (GOLD analysis project Ga0207702, IMG submission 184302) | Corn rhizosphere microbial communities from Kellogg Biological Station, Michigan, USA - KBS Corn C6-2 (SPAdes) (version 2) | ecosystem: Host-associated > Plants > Roots > Rhizosphere > Soil ...
ATTGAGAACATGCGGACGGCCGCCACTGGCGGCCGTCCGCATGTTCTCAATCTGCTCGACCAGGTTGGAACAGCGATGCCCGGCCGGCGTGTCGGCGCCCAGCTTTGAGCGCAGCGCGATCAGCTTGCGGCGGGTGTCTTCGTGGTCGAAATCCATGGTTTTCTCCGTGAACAGCGCGGGAACAGCCGCGTGTAAATTTCGTGTTAATTCGGTGAAAGGTTCTCTCAACGTTCATGCAGGTTTCGACAGGTTACGGCGAATTCATCCTTTGATTTATTGCGCTTTTTTTCCTGTGGCCTATTTTAACTTCTTCCTTCCGGTGGAACTAGCTAATTTCAGGAAGTGCCGGTTTTTGTTGTGTTTTCCACCACTTCAAAAATCGCGCGTGTCAATGGCGTGTCAATAATTCGGTCGGTCAGCGTGGCGTCCTTCATCGCGTGGCCGTAGGTCTCGATCACCATTTCCGCCGTCATATCGACCAGCCATCCGACCGTCACCGGATCGAGGCCACGGCGCAGCAGTTGCGTCACGCAGCCGTGCCGGCAACAGTGCGGCGTCAGGTGCTCGATCTTGGCGCGCTTGATTGCCTGGTCCCACGGATACGTCACGGTATTATAGGTGCGATACCAGAACAGCGGCCGGCCTTCCTCGATCGGCATATTCGCGAGCGCGGCAACCAACATGGCTGGCAGATGCGCGATGCGCTTGCCCTTGTGCTGGCCGCGCTCTTTCTTGTTCCGGATGATGACGGTTCCGGCGTCCAGCTTCAGATCCCTCGCGGGATCGATCGCCAGCGCCTCAGATGGCCGGCAGCCGGTCAGAAACATGAACAGCGCATAGGTGCCCAGGATCGGACCGGCCTTCTCCCGGAAGGCGTTGATCCATTCCAGCGTGGCCGGCTCTTTCGGCTCTCCATCTTCCTCAAACCTGTTCTTGATCATCAGCGGCGGGCACAGCTCGGCCTCGGCGCAATGGTTGATGACCGATTGCGCGGGTGTGAGCGCGCGGCGGTTCATGCTGGCGCCGGAATTGCCGGGGAATAGTTCGAGGGCCATTTGCTTCAGCGTGCTCGGTTTGATGTCCTTGACAAGCCAGTCCCTCAGGTAGTCCTCGACCGGCTGCAGAAACTTGTTGTCCTTGCCGGCGGCGCGATACAGCTTCGCGGCCTCGCCGAACGTCAGGATTGCTGTCGGGCCATCGAAATGACCGTTCCAGATTTTTCCTTCAATTTCGGTAGCGATCCTCTGGGCCTTCGCTTTGTCGGAGGTTTTGGTTGACTGACGGACGTGGATACGCCGGCCAGGCGGGCCAAGAGTGTCGTTGATATGCCAGAAGCCGTTGCGCTTAATGAGGTTGACGGGCACTTGTTCGCCTCCAAAATCTTCCTGACATCCTCGTCCAGCAGCTTCATACGTTGCCCCGAACCGCGGCACGCGCCAAGCCTGGTCGCCTCATTCCGCACAAATCTTTCCGGCCATCCGATGTGCTCGGCGACCTGACGCGGGGTATAGACGGCCGGCAGGGTCATTTCGCCGCGTCCTCGACCTGTGCCTGAGAGAGCGAAAGACTGCGCTCAAAACTTCCCGCTGCATCCAGTAGTTTATCGCAGGCGATTTCGATCTGGCCCCATGCGTCAGCCGTAGGAGTCCGCTGAGCTTTCTTGATCTGCCCTACGCGAGTTCGGATAGACGCAACGAAAGCCTCGGCCTCGGTCATTTCACGTCCTCAGGTTTAAGCTTTAGTCGGATCATCAATCGGAGCAGCTTTGCCACGGGCTCGGGAGGACCTTTGGCCGCATAATTCTGGCCGGTCCTTGCCGATACGCCGAGCCACTCGCCAGCGCCTTCCTGGGTCAGCCCGAGGGCGTCTATGATCGCTTTGTATTGCTTTGGAGACATTGCCGATTCCTCGTCGAGGGCTTCGGCGCATAATGCCAGAACATTAGCGGTCACGTACCATCCCTCCTCGTCCATTTTGTCGGCGTGGAGCAGGGCGCGCTTTGAGAGGGTTAGGGGGCTCACGCCCCCATCTCCATTCTCGGGTATCTTTTCGGGTCCGATTGATGCCGGAACTCTTCAAGAGATAGCCCGCATTCCTTGGCAATCCGACGATCATGTGCATCAACGCTCTTCTGCGCCTTGGCGGCAGCAACCTTGGCGCGCTGCTCGCGGGTCATGAGACGGCCGGTTCCGCAGCACTGGAAGCAATCGCCATTCGCAACGTGCTCGAAACCGCTGATCTTGCCCTTGCCGGCGCACTTGAAACATTCGAATGAGTTGGTCATTTGCTTGCTCCGTTGTCTGTGAAAACAACATACGCAACATTTGCGTAATACGCAAGTCTTTCGTAATCACGAAATGTTACAGTCACCGAGGTCGAGGTCATGGCTCTCGCGCTCCTCCCACAGCGGCAAAACATTGCGGCGGGTTGGCGAGCCTCAGCAAAACGTCGGCATGACACGGCTGATCAAGAGGGCACCAGCACATCAAATTCTTTCCGCGGAGCATGTGAAGGTTGCCGTGCGGCCGGTGCCTATTGCTGAAATCGTGGCCCGCAGGAAACATCTCGGGCTTGAGATATCCCTCGACCGCGTTTTCATAGAACTCGATGCACTGATCGAGCGTAAGGCTCGGAATCAATGTTTCGGCTTTTCCGTGCAAGCCCATGCCTTCGGGGAAAACGCCGCACGGCTCGCCGACAACGAACGGATTGCCCCAGGGCGAGCCCCGGCCGACATAGACCGTGTTGTCCGGTTTCTTCCAGCCTGCGGCGCGGCTGCGCTGAATGCGAACCGGGCTCATTTGCCGTCTCCCACTCCGGACACAGGATCGAGGAGCCCATACCGCTCGCGCAGTTCGTTTAGCGCCTGCTGTTCGCGCCCCATCATCGTCGCGTCGGGATAAAGCCAGTCGAGTGACCGAATGCGGGCATATTCGGCGCGATAGCCGCGTTCATGCTCGACTACATCGCCCCAAAGGAAGACGGTTCCGGTTACCATTGCGGGTCGTGGATCATCTTTCCTGTCGGGGCTATTGCCAAACATGAAAACACGCCACATCGGGTCGCTCTGATCGTTGAGATAGGCCCGGATGTAGTCGTGGTAATGTTTCGATGCCGGGTCTTTCCACGCATGGATGCCGCGCTGATCCCAATCGCCAAGCTCGCGACCTTCAAGGATTTCTCCGGCCTTCCATACGTCTGGCTGATAGACGCTACGAAGATGGCCCTTCTCGACGCGCCAGCAGCGGTAGCCGATGATCTCCCCGGCCACGACGCCTTCACGCTTCAACGGCGGTTTTACCGTCGCTTCGTCCATGCCAACCCAAAGCTGGCGGACATTTACCGGAGTTAGGCCGGTACGGGCTGCTCGACCGGGAGAGGAACCCCAGACGGAATTCCAGATGGAGCTGGCTCCATAGGCCCAGGCGTCCTCGGTATCGTCTCGCCCGGGGTCACAGGAGACTCGATTGGGATCACGTTGATCCTCCGCAAGGGTTCCCCAATATCCGCCATTGTAGTTAGCTCCTTTGTTTCGCATCCAAAGTTTAAGCATCGGCTGCGACGCACATTTCAGCGTCGGCCATTTGTCACGTTTTACCTTGCCGATCAGATCGACAGAAACGGAATCAATTATTCGGGACTGAACCAAATAAGGATTTTCTGTCCAGCCATCAGTCCATCGCTTCAGCGCGTTGACGTTCGCCTCAACGAATTGGTCCGGCAGATCGGTGAAAAAACAATGATAGAAAATCATGGTGTTGCTTTGTCCTGCGGTAAACTCTGAAGCGCGGCGCGGCCGGCTGCTGTAATGCGCCAAGCGTTTAAGTCGGAAACGAAAGAGACAAGCGGCGTCTCAGCAAGCCAAAGCTGCCGTGCGAGGCGATTTCCGATGATGGTGTAGCCGCGGGGTGTTCTGCCAATCCACGGACGCACCGCTCGGCCGATAGATTCGCCGGGCGCCTCCATTTTGTCGGTTAAATATTTGAGGCACTTGACCTGATCTTTGGTCATGTCGCAGCCCCTCCGTTCTGCGAAGAGAGTGCAGCACATGCCGCCTTGAACTGGTCTTTGGTGACGGTCAGGGCTATAGGCGTAAGGCCATCAACACCCTTGTGGATAATCTTAACCATTTGGCTGGGTGCTTGATCCCGCAAAGCGATGAAGGGCCCTAGCGCCAATTCCAATCGCTCTATTCGAACTGCCGCCTCATCCATAATGTCAGCGGGGTGGCCAAAGCGACTGATATCATCCTCGCGCCGTAGCGTAGCTGCGTAGGACCGCAGCGCGCGGATGAGATCGGGCACAGACTCTCGGGCTTCCGAGTTTACGGACGCCGCTCCCTCAGTCTGCGCCCCGACAGAGGGCTTGCCGTGGTAATTACCAGCCATCCGACCCGCTCCCGTAGCCGTCGCGGTCATACAATTCCGCAAGCAATTCGTCGTCGGACATCAGAATTTCATTGAGAGAAAGCGAAGCGGCCGGCGCTTGCATGCGAGTCGTCATCGCGCGCTCTTCCTGCTGAGCTGCACGGTCAGCGTCCTGCATGGTGTCAAAATCTCCTCGGTAGCATTCGACGCCGTTCCAATCGAATACGGTGACGGTGAACTTGCCGGTGACTTTGTTTTTGGCGCTGCGGGTGTGCATCTGCTTGCTCCGTTTCGATGATTAGAAGATATCATCTATTCGGGATTTGTAAATAGGTGATATCATCAAAATCCCCTCTTGTAACAATACGTGATATCATCTATGGTAGTCAGCATGGGACGACGCCAAATCAACGAAGAACAAATGCCAGCCCGCTTCCCAGGCGGGACACTGGACCGCATCGACCGGGTGCTGGACCCCGACACCAATGAAAAGCGGTCCGATTTCATTCGGGAAGCCGTTGAGCGGGAGTTGAGCCGGCGGGAGAAGAAGCGGTAGGGGACTGGCGATCCGGCCGCGAAAACGAAACGCCCAAACGTGGATCATCGGTATAGCTACCATCGTCAATCAGAACCGCCCCGTCCGTTGCGGGCGCTTGGGAAAGGGCACGGCCGGGGTTTGTAGGGCGCGGTTCTTCAGTGCCGCCCCGTGCAGCCATCATTGCATCCCAGCAATCGCGAGCGCGTGCGACATGGTTATCAGTGTGAACCGTATTGCCGATTGAACGCGCGCCGGCCAAGGTCATTTCGGGAGTTAGCTCAATCACCGCCCCGCGTCCGTCCGCCTGCTGCGGTTGGGCGGCTTCGTCAATTTTAGCTTGAGCCTCTGTTGCGCCGATCAGTCGCATATGGATGCTAAGCAGCGCCTTACTCTCCGAAGGAGATAGGCCGCCTTTGCAGGCCCCAGCATCAGCCGCCCCATCGACAATCTCGGACAGGACCTTGCGCTGATAAGGTGTCAGACGCAGCGTGATCGGCTTTTCCCAATATCGTTTCGACATCACGAGCCTCCGCGCAAGCGATGTAGCGTGACATCGATGCAATCAACCAGGTCTCGAAAGCCTCGCCAGTCCGGGAAGCGTTCTTCGATCTGGCCTATGATTTCGTCGGCTGGACTTGCCGCCTGCTGCGGTTGGGGGTGGGCGAAGCGTGGATCAGGAGAGACTTCCGGCGGCGGGTTTTCACGCCACTGACGGCATTCGAAATAGGCCAACTCCAGCGCGCCTTGCAGTGTATCGGCGGCAAACCGGCGATCCTGCCAATTTGTCCAATAGCCGTTGCACTCAATGGCGCAATTCGGCTGGCCGTTGAAGTCCGGATTGTCACAAAGCAGCGTTACGCTATCGCCCTCGTCGGCGCGCAGGAAGTCGATGTATTTCCTGATGTTCCAATCCTCGTCTACCGCCTCTGCTTGCGGGCCGGCGGATGCGGAGGGGGTGGAGCGCGTATTCCACTTCGCAATAGCTTCCTCAGGCGTGCCTGTCGTTTCAACGGCCGCGCTGCAATCATCATTAGGGCACCAGACAGTATCAAGGCCGATCCAATCTGATGATCTTATGATAGGCTCACCGCCGCAAAACGGGCATGGCAGCAACGCCGTTGCGTCCTGTGCGGGGGTCATGGAAGTTTCTCCGGGTGTCGGTTGGCACTTTCCCGCCACATCGGGCCAGCTCATGCCGCACCTGATTTGTCGGGGGAGGGGAGCGCGGAACGCAGGCGAGTCATCTCGGCCGAGGAGACCTTCTTTATGTGCCCGACGGGATGCTCCAACCCGATAATGCAGACAATATGGTTGCCTTGATAAAATTCGTAAATGTTCGACCCTATATTCACGTCGGCCTTGCCGCGCTTGGCGCGTTCTGCAAATTGCAGCGTCATTTTCGGAGCAAGCGGAAAAATATCTTTCATGTCGCAGTCCCTCCGCTTGTCGATGTGAACGAAAGTGCCCTGATGGCGTTCGCTACTTCATCGCAGGCAAATCGCTCACAAAACGATCCCATCGGCTGATTGGATGCGTATTCAGACGATAGGAAAGCTTTCTTCTGCGCTTCCGCAATCTGCGCACATTCCTCGATGGTGGCGCTCCGAAGCGAGGCCATTTCCTTGCCGATCTCTGCGTCACACTCGATGTGCTTTCGAACGGCATTTTCATAAAGCGATTTCCAGCCCTGCTCTGTTTGGGCAACACTAAGGGCCTCCAGGCAAAGGCACAGTGCGTCATGCGCCGGTTTTGCATCGGGCGAAATCCAATCGCCGCGTGGTTCTTGCGTCGGGTCTGCAAATTCCTTCGCGATGAATGCTCGCGCTAGTTCGATGCGCCGCCGCATGGTTTCGGTATCAGGATAAGAACGCGTAGCTGCGTCACTCATAGTTTCGCCTTTCGATGGGACGGCTGGCAGAGCGCTGGGGTTCTGAGCGAGTGAATCCGCGCGATGCGATTTTCTGCCGGGCTGGTTTCAGTCCAAGATGCTTTGCGCGAACGCGATAATTCAGAGACTTCTCGGCAACGTCCTGGGCGGTCTTTTCCTTATGCGGCTTGCCGCGCAGGATTGGGGCCATGTTGCTTTCTCGGTTTGAACCGCCATTGATTAGGGCCTTGACGTGATCCACGTCCCAATTATCGCCGGGGCGGATTGTGATGCCGGACCAGTGACAGACGCCGTTGTATCGCTCGAAAATACGCAGCCGAACGTGAGCCGGGGGCAGGCTATCGTCATTTTTACCAACCCACTCGGAGACAGATCGGCTCATGTCCGCGACTCCGGATCATGGAACGTGACGCCATGATTTGCGCCGAATGCCGAGATAATTTCGAGAAGGTCAGAAAATTCGTCTTTCGACAAATCGGACGACGACCGGCCAAGGCTTACAAATCCGTTGCCGTCGATATTGGGGACCATCCGGACTTCGCGCTTGAGTGCATCCAGGAACAGAAGTTTCCAGTCATCGGGGGCGAGCTTGATCCCGTGCCACGGCAACTGCGCCGCAATGTCCGTAAGCATCGCCCACATTCTATCATTCTGCGGAATCGATCGCTTTGGCTCTTTGAAATCAATGCGCGTTCCGGGCGGCAATTTCTCAACCCAGCGGGCCGCACGAAGGCGCTCGCTGGGCGAACTAAGAATGAGTGTTGCGCGGCTCATGCCAGCCCCCGGTAATATCGCCATACGGCTTTCTGAACCGCGTCGGTCGTGTAGGACTGCCCGCTTTCCCGGATCAAACGGCGGGCTACCTCGCGCCAATTGCGCCAGATAAGCCAGAGCCGAAGGGCCTCGCGCGTGTCGATCCTGTCGCGCATCACGCCGCTTCTTTCGCGCCATAGCGGCGGATGTATTCAACCGTCTGTTGAAGTTCGATGTTGAACAGATCAACTTCGCGGGCGATCTTGGCGATGTATTCCTCGTCCCGGAAAACCCGGACCACCAACAGAGGCAACTTGGGGCAGTAGCTGGCGAAGTCCCACCAATCGCGCTCGCAAACCCATAGGCCTCCTTGAACCTGGGCCTTGTGTTCGGATGGCAACTCGCCGCTCAAAAGGCGCTCAATCTGGATATGAGGGGCGGCAGACTTGATTTCCAAGCCACCATTGTTGCCGATAAAGCTGTCGGGGCTTGCGCCTTTGTTGCCGTTCCGAACGAAGCCAACTCTCTGTGGCTCTGCGCCGTTCTGGAAAGCGTAGAGGTCGCGCGCCTCATCCTCCATCAGCTTGCCGCGCTCCATGTCGGCGCTGACATAGTTTTCCATCGGCTCGCCGGTCAGAAGCTCGCCAGCCAGCTTATTCAAGTAGTCAACGCGGGTTGCGCTTTTGCCGCCCTTGGGACCAACGGCCATAACGGTTTTGAACATGCTCGCCGTCGGAATGCCGGCGCGCGCCGCAAACCATTCTGGGCTGCCCTGTTCGCAGTCGATGATCTGCATCATTTGGGAGCCTTGTAGCTATTGATTGCGCTGACACAGGACTCGAATTGTTCTGCGGGAATGTCCTCGATGCGAGCCTGCTTGGCCCATTTCAGGAAAGCGACCGTGTTAGCGCCCTTGGCTTCGATCAGGTCGCGCAACTCATCGGCCTGCTTCTGAGTGATGGTAGCGACATTGCCGCCGGCTTTGCCGTCGTCGTCTGCTGCGGCCGCAAGCCCAAGCATCTGCACCAGCGAATAGCGCTGCAGGTAAGTCAGCGTCGATCCGATGGCCTGGATATCGTTCTTGTTGCCGGTCTTGTCGGCCGGGCCGCAGAGCGTTGTTTCCTCGCTATGACCCGCCTTGTGTGATAGGATGCAGGTAACGGCAATGGTGCCGTTTTGCGTGGTGCGGAAACGGTAGGATAGGCCGTGCTTGCCGATGATCGGATCAACCACCTTGGCGATGGACGCGAAGTCGGCGTATTTCTTGCTGTTGTGGCCGGTCGCATTGCGGGTGATCGGCGGAATTTCGGCCTTCGCACTGGCAATGGCATCGTCAAATGCCTTCCGCGCATTGCCGGCCTCCCAGCGTTCCTGGAGGCCCATCAGCTTCTCAAGCATATCAATGTCAGCCCCGGACTCCACGGCGCGCTGGATCATGTCCATCGGCGTCATGACGGAAAGGGCGCGGGGCTCTTCCTGCGGAATGACGGAAACCTTCTCAAGCGGCTTGGTGTTCATTTGGACGACTCCATAATTTCGGCTACAAGGGCTTGCTCGACTTCAAACGGCGAGGGCGAGTCCAAACGCCTCGCAAAGAAGTGCATGCGTTCGTTGGCCTCAAGCGGTGTTGCGCCAGCACGACGCTCCGCGCTGTAGAAATTGAACAGCAAATCGGAGCGGACGACGGCGAGCTTCATCTGGGATTCGGTCACAACACGCCATCCTCTTCCCGAACATCATTCAAAACCTGATTGATCTCATCCATCGACATCCCTGCATCGAGGGCGAGTTCTACGAATTCCACCTCGCCGACATCGCCCAGCCAAAAAGCATCAACCAATCTTTCCTTCATCGGATTCCCCTTGCTCTGCGAGCCCGCTTCAAAATTATGGTGCACTTCCGACATTCTCGGTAACCGCCGTGCATTACGGTGTTCTCTGGTGTGAACTCATGACCGCGCTTGCAATAATTGCCCCGCGCTCTTATTTCCAAAATGCGGCCGCTGTTCTCGGTCTGTTGCGATTTAGTCGCCCACCGGCAATTCCCCGGCTCATAGTTGCCGTCATTGTCGGGGTATCGATCCAGCGTGTGCTGGAGGGAAGGTCGTGGTCCCATGTCCGCGTAAAAGTTTTCGAACGAATTGAGCCAGCGATCGCACATACGTATCCCGCGACCCAAATAATGCTGGGTGGCATCATTATTCGGGTTGGAGCACCGCTGTTTGGCGTGATCCCAACTGCGGTATTCTGGCGAATTGCAAAGGCCGTGCTTTGGGCGGCCGACCATCAGGCAGCCGCAACTCTTAACTGTGCCAGCGCGCAATCCGCCAGCTTCAGCTACTTTCGTGTTGCCGCATTCGCAAACGCAAAGCCAATGCTTGCGGTTATTGACGCGGGTTTCCGACACCAATGTCAGTTTGCCAAATTTCAAACCGCTATGCATGGGCAAGGGCTTCCGCCTCATTGAAGAGCTCGTCGGTCACGTCCTCGATAAAGAGCCCGTCAACATGATGGATGAAAACGACGTGCTTGCTTTCGCCGGAGGCGAGCATGGAGACGACATCGCGGCGGGTATCTTCGGGGTGGACATTCGCCTCAAGGCCGCGCTTGCCGTAGTCGATCATGACCACGAAATATGAGTGGCTGCGTCTGGCTGCTACCGCTAGGACTTCGGAAGCGGAGCGGGTCATGCCGACACCGAACGGAAATGCTTGTTGATGCCTTGGACAATCGCGCGGTTGAGCTGAGCGGGGTCCGTCCCGTAGATAACCGTGCCGTCCGCGTCTTTCACGCAGACGTAGCCACCATTATCGAGACCGTACTGGCGGGCGCGGCGCAAAGCCTTCTCACGGTCGCTGTAGGCTTCGAGATGATACCAATAGGGGCGGCTGCAATCGCCGAACTCGCTGGCGCGGGAGTTGGGGCACTTCGTGTGCTGGACTGAAAAAGCCATTTGCGTTCCCCTCTCAGGTATCCGGGCTAATGCCGGGGCTGATGGGGAGAACCTTACGCTAGTTGCAAGAAACCGCAACAACTTTCTTTGCATCTAGTGCAACATTCGTTGCTGCGCTGCACAAAAATAAACCCGCCTGGCATGGCGGGTTGTATCGAACGGCTTCGCAGCTAGGGCGCTAGTAGCAGGTGGTGTTGATCACCTGCCCGTTGACGACGCTTTGGCATAATCTGGTGGTTGACGGGGGCGGTGCCTGCACAGGCGCGGGCATCGGCAGGACATAAGGCTGCGGTTGCGGCCGATTCAGGAGGTATTGCAGGGCAATCTGGCGCTGTTCGTCGCTCATTGGCTCCGAGGCGCATCCGCTTAAAAGGGTCAAAACCAAAAAAGCGGCTCGTTTCATGGATCTAGGTTCCCGTCTTTGTAATCGTCCGGGCTATATCTGTAATCATTTGACGCTGACCCTCCTTAGCCTGGTCCCAGATTGACCATAGAGCGTCAGGATCGCTTGGATCGCGCATAAGCAGCGATGCTGGATCGGTTTTTAGAGCCTCTGCGAGAGCCTCTAATACGTCCTGAGTGTAGGGCGTTTCGCCGTTCTCAATCCGCGAAATCATTGATCCCGAGGTATCGAGCATGCCGCCAAGCTTTTCTTGGCTATATCCACGATATTCGCGCCATTGCCGGATATAGGTTCGGCGGCGCTGTAAGGGTTTTTTGAAGTTAATTCGTCTAGGCATTTCAGTATCTTACACTCTTTGCAAGGTCAGTTCCATTCGCTAGATGCAAAAACCGCTTGTGGCGGCCTTGCAACTAGTGTAAGGAAGCCGTTGCAATGAGCGAGAAACCGAAAAGCAAACTCCGGAAGTGGCGAGACGGCCTGGGTTACAGCCTAGATCACGTTTGCGATCTCATTAAAGACAAGGGCCTTCCTAGACCTTCTGCGGCAAAGCTTTCTCGGATCGAGCGGGAACAAAACATCCCGCCCGAAATGATACCGGCTATTGAAGCGATTACGGACATCCCCGCGAAGGAATTGCGTCCGGACCTCGCTAAGATTTTTGGTGGCGTGGAGAGCGCCACATGAACCCGGCTACCCGCTTGATGGTCATGAAGCTCTCTGTCCTTGCGTCCAGAGGGATGACGATTCCGCAAGCCGCCGAAGAAATTGATGCAAGCTACATCTATGTCCATCATTTCGCCGATCGCCACGGCATTGTTTTCGTGGGCGCGAAGAGGGGACAACAACCCGCACCGCCCGACGAGCGCAGCGATGCGATGCGGGTGCTCTACCTTGACGGCAAGACCCTTGAGGAAATTGGTCAACAATTTGGTGTGACGCGCGAGCGCGTGCGCCAAATCGTTACCAAGCACTACGGCAAACTGGCTGCGTCCGGCAGTGGTCATGAGCGATCGCGCCGCCGGAAACTGTCTGCTGCTGAAAAACGCGATGCTCGCTACATGAAAACTTGGGGCTGCTCGTATAGGCAATATAGGACGGTCGTTAAGTACGTCAGCAAGCCAACATACGCGTTCATCGCTCAACGACGAAATGCCGCGACTCGCGAAATCGCATGGGAGTTGAATTTCTGGCAATGGTGGACGATTTGGCAGCAATCCGGGCATTGGGGCCAGCGTGGGCGCGGCACCGGATATTGCATGTGTCGCCTCAACGATACCGGGCCGTATGCAGTCGATAATGTCTACATCGCCACCGGCCCCGAGAACATGCAGGACTATTGGGTTAATCGGCGCGCATCCGACAATGCGGAGGCCGCCGCATGATCTCAATGAGCCGCCATTCCCCCGCACAAAATACGCTTGGAAATCTCCATCACGCGCTGCGAAGCCCGCATCATATTGTGAGCCGGCATGACTACCGTGTAGTGAGCGATCAGAACGCCATTGCGCTCGGTACATCCGTAAAGGCGGACGCAGCCGCCACCAGCATCTTCCACATTGCAAGTCGTCGCGAAGTACTCGGGCACCCCGAAGGTGTCCGCCATTACCAGATCTTCCATCTTTATGATTCCCCAGCCAATGAGGCGAGGAATTATAAAAACACAATTCAAGAGAGCCGTGCATCATTTTTTGCATCACGAGTGTTACCGCACAACACTTTGTCGTGCGCCGTTGCAAAGCCGTCACGCACGCAAATACCTTTATTCAAATTAGTTCCATATGCCGGAACAAACCCCCGTACCTTTGCGGGGCTCGCATGACCGACCACGACCGCAAGCTTGCCCGCCAGTTCACCCTCGCGCTCGCTTATGTCGCCGGACTGGTGATCGTATTTTCCATCTTGGCCGAGGTGCTCCGATGACATTAGCCCTCCACATCCTCGGTTACTGGACCCTGGCGTCAATCGCATTCATTCCGGTTTGGTCTTGGATCAAACGTCATGACCGCGCCTATCAGCGCGCAACGGGATGGTGGGACGATTTCAATTCATATTCGGCGCAGGGAAAGCATCCTCACGCTGAATGCGCGCCGGCATCTACGGTCCAGCCCCTGACTCCAGATGTCGGCGCAACTTATCAGGTGACGGCATGAGTGCCGCCGCAAAAATCATGGACGGCTTGAAGGATGCCATCGCTGGCAACTTCGCGGCTGTGACCATTGAGGGGCAGCGCTGGGTACGCGCTGATGAGCGCCCTTGGGATAATTCCGGCGCCGACGCTTACAACGATGGCTATACGCACGAGGCATTGCATACGACGCATGTTCTCATGGAGACGTTTGCGAGCCACGTCATCGAAACGCGCTGCGCCGATGAGTTCCCCGACGTAATGGCCGCCGCTGAAGAAGCGCATCAATCTCTCTTCGATCTTTATCAGTTGATTGGGAGCAAAATGTGACCCGCAACTTCGGTTTACTGAACGTGCGAGCGAGCCTCGGGGATAAGCACTCGCCCGCACGTTCCCGCGCTGATACGCCGCGCGATCGGATAAACAAATTCTTCCCATCAGGATCGATCTTGGCCGAGCCGCTTGAACCTGCGTTCGAACGCAGCCAGTTCGCGAAGTCTCCTTTCGATAAAGCGGCGCTCATCTTCTTTCTTGGCAGTATCAGCGCGATCATCGTTTTCCTGGTCATGCTGTTCGCCGTCCTTAGGGCTGTCGGTTTGTAGCTCAATCAATCTCTGCTGGCATGTAAGCCTGTTCAATATGAGTAGCGCCGTAGTTCCTATCGAAGTGAAGGCTGCGTCGTACATCTGAGTTAGTCCCCGCAAAAGTCTGATTTCATTCGGTGAAACCAAACTTAGCGGTTCGAAAATTCCAAATGTCGGAATGTTTTTCCGATCCGTTTCCAAAATCCGGAAAATCAATCCGGGAAACAGGAGTTGCGTCAATGCGTAAGGAAATTGCCTTCTTAGCCGGTCCTAGGGACTGGGGAGTAACGAGAGAAAGCTGGCTGGCTCGCGTTCCCGAGAAAGTCCAGACGGTCACGTATCGAACTGTAAAGGCGCTTTGGTATGGAGAAATCACAGACCCGGATCACTGGGCAGCAAGAGATATCAAGCGCGCCGTCGAAGTCATCCAGGCTCAACGGGATGCAGCGGCCCTTGCCGACCAACTCCAATCGCTCATCACCGGGCTCAATGTTACGGACCAGAATTTTCATCAGCCGACTGTTGCTGCGCTTATCGGCTCTTTGCGCCAGCTGCGCGGTGAAAATCGCTCCTGAAATTGTCGGAGGCTTGAAATGACCTTCACTGCATTTCCATCACAAGTCGATCCGCCTGCATCAATCTAAACGGGGAAGGGGCTGCATTACCATGTCAGAACTAACTTGGGCAGACGAAAGCCGCGTCGAGCGGTTGAAGGAACTATGGGCCAATGGGCATTCCACTTCCTGGATCGCGGCTGATCTGGGAAATGGCATCACAAGAAACAGTGTGATCGGAAAAATCCATCGGCTCGGCTTGTCCGAACCAATGGTCAAGATAGCGCGTGCACCAAAGCCCCTTAAAGAACCCAAACAGCCGAAAGAGCAAAAGTCGCGCGTTTGCATTTCAAAAGCAAACGGCAATACCGGCACATTGCGGTTGTTCGAATCCGCATCGATGGAAATGGCCCCGCTCCGGTGCGTTGAAATTGTCCCGCTTCATTTGAGCCTCAACGATCTTACCGACGAGACATGCAAGTATCCGTATGGTGATGGCCCGGTATTTACGTTCTGCGGCCATCCTCCCTTCAAGGGTAGTTACTGCGGGCCACATAGAGCGCTTGTTTACACCGCCCCGAGAAATGTTTCGGAAGCCGAGCGTGAACGCCGCCGCCTTCGCTGCATGAACATGAATAGACAATCCGCGAGGGCGATGGGAGTTCCGGCATGAGCGGAATTCTCACCGATGCTGCGCTGAAAGAAATCCTTTCCGCATGGGCGAATGTTGGCGCCGATGCCGCGCGTGAGATCGGCGTTAGGCATGGCATCAAGGCGTCTTATGTCTGCAATCTAGCCAAGAAACATGGCGTAAGAGTGAAGCGCAAGCCGAAACCATTGCGTCAACCGCGAGGCCCGAATGATCCTCGCTGGCGATGGGCCATCGAGCGCGGCGGGTTGTCTATATGACCCGCCTGACACCAGAAGAAGCCAAAGCACGTCTGCGCGCCCGTGACGCCGCCAAGAAGCGGCGCAAGAAAGCGCGGCTCAAAGCCGAACGATTGGCCTCCATGCTGGTACAGCCGATGAGCAAGACATCCGCGTTGTATCGTAGACGCTTCGCCACGCTGCCGGAAATGACCAAGAACGAACTGCGCGGGATGCTGGCAATAGCGGTACGGAATACCACAACGTTCCCCATAAAAAATCACGGTCCTTAGTTGCACGAATACGCGTCTAGCAGCATCACAGTCGAAACCGATTTGCGAGAGACCAGCGTGAGATACGAAGGCGACATCACCAAGTTAAAGGTCCACCCAATCGTGGAAACACTGGTGCAGGCCCGCATGGGCTGGCAAATGACGATTGCCGACATAGCAAACCGCTGCGGTGTCGCAGAACGCACCCTGTACTATTACGAGGCTGGAGAACGAGAACCATGCCTGGATACGCTCGACCGTTGGGCGCGGGTGTTCGGCTACGATATCCAGTTGGTGTTTCATCGGCCGTCTGTGGTGGTGGCACGATGAAAGGCCCTCTGTGGACTCCCGGGGAATTAAAAACCGCGCGCCGTCTTATAGATGAGGGCGCGCCGAACGAAGAATTCGTTAGTGCTCTAGGCAGAACCCGTCACGCCTGCTGGGGCAAGCTGCAATACGAAAATACCAAGATGCCAACCATGCAGAAGGTAAACAGCGCAAGGCCGAAACCGGAAATGCTGGCGGATGCGTATCGAAGGGCCGCGGCTCCGAGAACTATTTCAGCATTCGTCTTTGGCGATCCTGGGGCCGGATATAGCGCGCTTGATCGAAGGGAGCAGAGCGCATGAGCAAGCCAACCATTGCCAAGGAATATTTCGATACGCTGGCACAAGCCCGCAAGTGCCGCCCTCGCTCAAAGCGTAAAGCCATTCTGCTGAACCGGATGGTTAACCTGGTGGTGCGGCAACTCAAGAAAGAGATTAAATCCGCATGAGCGCACCGGCCCAACTTACATTTACAACGCTCGGCGGCGAGACGGTAACAGTTACACCGCGAGGTAAGCACTACATCCAACCCCGAGGCTATGCCGATCATCCCGGCACCGGCCCGAAGGGCGAGACGTGCGGCTCATGCAAGCATATCGCACATGGTCGTCGCTGGGCGAAATGTGAACTCACGCGGGCTTGTCATACGGGCGGACGGCGCACCGATATTCTAGTTCGAGCCGATGCATGCGGCAAGTGGGAGGCTAACAATGGGTAGGCGGCGAAGCGGCTATATGACGGTTGACGTGGATTTGGATGAGGCTCTCGACCATGTTGACGATGACACTTTGATGGCCGAAGTAAAACAGCGCAAGCTATCGCTCGGCAGAGATGATTTCGAGCCAATGGACGATTTGCGCGATGCTCATGATGAGTTGTTGCGCGGGCGGCCCGCAGAAGCCCTCGCGATCATTGAGCGTCTAATCAATCCGAAATGGCAGAGCACAAAGCTTTGCGAGGCGGAATTGCGCCGCGCACAGATTGACGGGGCGCCGAAGTCATGAAGCTTCGCATTTCCGTCCCCACAACCGGCATGGCCTCAAAGTACCTAACAGGTAACTGGAGATACGTCATGCCTGACAGTCGGATCAAATCCAATTCTGTAATCGAAAGCACCTTTGAGTTTAACCGCGTTCACGAAATCAAACCAACAGGACGCGAAGATGAGCGAGCCGCTAAGATTAGCGTATGAGCGCGATATCCATTCGATGGAATGGAGGATTTGCGAGCGGTTCCCGGATTATTCCGTTTCGGAGTGCGGCGATCTACGCAAAACAGAACCCAAAAAGAACCTCGGCTATACCCGGTTACGCGGCACGATAGATGCTGATGGATATCTCCGCTACAAGATCATGGATTGTTACGGCGTAAAGCACACCGTAACGGCATATAGGCTTGTTGCTGAGGCATTCATTGGGCCGCCCCCTAGCCCGCGTCACGAAGTGGCTCACAATAACGGTTCTCGCATTTCCTGCTATTTCCGTGATTTGCGCTGGGCAACTCGGAAAGAGAACGACGATGACCGCCTAATTCACGGTACGGATTTGAGTAGGGGAGAGAAAAACCCAAGGGCTAAAATTACGGAAGCGGACGTTATTGATATTCGCGCTGCGTATCGAGCAATCAAATTAGGATCGTCAAACCAGACAATCCAGGAACTCCGCGCGCGTTATGGACTCTGCGCCGCAACAATCATTCGCATCGCGAAGGGTGATTCATGGGCTCACATTCCGTTGGAGATAGCACAATGAAGACCGGGGATAATTCAAACGGTCAACTTCTTTCGTTTATTGAGCGAACGGAGCGGCTGAATGCCGAGATCAAGGAGTTGTCTGACGACAAGAAGGACTTGATGAAAGAGGCCTCCAGTGCTGGCTTTGATCCGAAAGCCATCCGAGTAATCATCAAGCGCCGCGCTATGGACGCCTCAAAGCTCGCTGAGCATGAGGCCATCGTTGAAACCTATATGGCATCCCTCGGGATGATTTAAGCGCCGATGGCCCGTATCCGTTCCATTAAACCGCAATTCTTTCGTCACCGCCGGCTGTTCATCGCCGAACAGGAAAGCGGCTTGCCGTTGCGAGTGGCCTTCGCTGGACTGTGGACTTGTGCTGACAGAGAAGGCCGTTTCCGCTGGGAGCCGGATGAACTAAAACTGGATTGTCTTCCTTATGACGAAGTTGACTTCGCACGCGTGATGCACGCGTTGTTCACGCGTGGTTTCATCGTTCGTTACGCGTCGTCGGGGCGTGAGTACGGCTTCATTCCGGGGTTCCTGGACCACCAAATCGTCAACAATCGAGAAGCAGCGAGCGTTATACCGGAACCGCCCGAAAATTTGAGCGATCTTATTGAAGGTGCAAGGGAAGTTGACGCGTCATCCACGCGTGATCCACGCGATACAATCCAAATCGAGGGGAAGGGAAAAGGAAGGGAACAGGAAGGGAAGGGAACGGAGATAGGGACGCGTCGAGAGACGCGACCGCGCAACAATGATTTTGAGGTTTTTTGGAATAGTTATCCAAGGAGGCAGGGCGCTAATCCAAAAGCTCCCGCTGAAAAGCTCTTCCTTGCGGCAGTCAAGGCTGGTGCCGACCCACTTCAAATGATCCACGGCGCGCGGCTCTGCGCTGCGATGGAATCCGGAAAGATTGGGACGGAGTTTATTCCGCAAGCTGTGAAGTGGCTGCGGGATCGGCGTTGGGAAGATTATCTCTCCGCTGAAGCCGGTAAGACCGCCGCAGCCGATGACGGGATGATTGAAATTATCAACGAGCACCAACTGGCTGCTTGGGATGCATACGCAGCATCCAAGGGCGCTAAATCCTTCCCGCGCAATAGTCGTGGAGGCTGGAGATTTCCCTCTCGTTGGCCGCCTGGATACGTTCCGCCGCAGGATAGTTTCGAGCCGCCGCCTGCACCGCTTCGAAGGATAGACGCATGATCCGCGATCCCTCAGACGGTTCAATCCGTGAAAAACCAATCCCGGAATCCGAACCAGTCCCCGATCCCCTATACGAACAAATCCGTTCTGCGCTTCTATCAGGAAAGGTAAGACCAGAACGTGTTTCAGATAAATGGGAATATCAGAGGGCTTGGAACGACGGGATAGATTTTTGTTTAAGGCAGGTGAAGATGGTTTGGGAGAGAAGGGAATAAAAATGAGCGACTTTGGAGCATTAGTTGGGACGAAGGTTGCAGAACGTCCGCCTATGTCTCAACCCGGGCTTGAGGCATCGGCACCGGAGGGCAATTGGGCGCAAATCGCAGCGAGCGCGAGATGTTGGGCGCAGAGCGGGGACGCGTTTTTCCCCGTTGCAGAGGTCGTCAACGAACTTCCTCCAGGAGCCTATCGCTGCCGGCAATCCAATCAGGGGCCATATCTTGAGCGGATGCCGATTGAGATCGATAGCCTTCTGACATTGCCGGATAGTGCGGTCGAAACCCTGCTGGCCGAGTTTAAGAAGTTCTGGACCCTCAGAGAAAATTTCTCGAAACGCGGGTTCACCTTCAAGCGCGGCCTGCTGATGTGGGGACCTCCGGGGTCGGGCAAGACCAGTGCGATTTGGCAAATGACGCAAGAGCTGGTCAGGCTTCACCGTGGCGTAGTTGTTTTCATTGAACATCCGGGTTTGGCTACGGCGTGCATCGGCCTTTTGCGGAGAATTGAGCCGGACCGTCCAATGATTACCATTATGGAGGACCTTGACGCGCTGGTTGGACAGCATGGAGATCACGGGTTTCTGGCACTTCTTGACGGCGAAACTCAAATATCGAATGTGGTTCACGTCGCGACGACGAACTATCCGGAATATCTCGACCGGAGATTTGTCGATCGGCCTTCTAGGTTTGATACCATAATGCGCGTTGGAATGCCATCGGCGGATGCTCGGCGCGTTTATTTTAAGGCCAAAGAACCCTCTCTTGATGAGGTCACTCTTGAGCGTTGGGTGCAGCGAACAGAGGATTACAGCATCGCCCATCTGAGAGAAGTCATCATCGCAATCAAATGCTTTGACCAAACTGAAGAAGATGTTTTCAGCCGCCTGGATGATATGAGGCAGTCCAAGATCGAATCTGACGGGCACGGCGGCCAGCGAAATACCGTAGGCTTTCTAGGCAACGCCAAACAAGTACGCAGATAACCGCGTCTCCAATCCAGCATCACCAAAGAGGTCTAGACGTGGCAAGCATCGCGCGCCGAAAAGGCAAACCATACAACCCCGCAACGGCTATTCATGACAGGCTATCAACCGATTTGCTTCGCAATGCCATGGTTGGAACAATCGAGGTAGACGACCCGATGGCAATCGATCCGGGGGATAAAATCAGGGCCGTCCGATCCTTCAAAGATGATCCCTTGGCCCGGCTACATGACCGGGGACATATCGATGAAGCCCAATATCAGGCGGGCAGGGCATTTCAGCATGACTTCGAGATTGCCGAGCGAGGCCCGCAAGCTATTGACCCGTCCAAGGAATATGTAGACGGCGGAAAGCTCCCAGAACCCATCACAGAACAGCAGCGCAAGGCGGTGATACGCCTGAATAAAGCCGAGGCTAAACTGGGGGAGGACGGCTCTGCAATCACCCACAACGTTCTGATTCAAGGCTGGACGATAACCAAGATTGCCGAATCCAGGGACCTGAAGGGCGAGCGCTGGGAAAAGTATTTCGGTATGCGCTTCCGGGAGTGCCTCGAAAAGTTAGCCGAAGTGTATGGCTTTATTTCCACTTGACGGACCGGTCCGACAAATGATTTGTTTTCGCCAAGGTGATTTGCTTCGCCCAATTTTGCCGCCCCGATTCATTTCGCGGGCGGCTTTTTCGTGGGGCTACCATGTTTGCAACCCTTGTCGCGGTTTTATGCAACACGCTTCCCGGCCCCTCATACTGCATTGAAGAATCCGTAGCAGTTCTCCCAGCTCAGATATGCAAGATGCAGGCTCAATTCACCCTCGCTGGCTGGAAGGAAGAGAGCAAGTATCGGGATAATTGGGACATCGCGTCGTTTCGTTGTGAACCTGAAAATTACGTGGTCAAGGGCCGGATATGAGCCAGCGCGCCATGCACCGCTCAGAATCCCAAGAGCATCCATTCGTCAAAGAAGCCAAGGAATTAGCTAAACAAGCTGGGTCTACCGATAACGGATTAATCAACTGGATTGTCCGGATGAAGGAAGAGGCACTGGCGTTTGGTAATCGGGCCAGACCATGAACCTATCGGCAATTCTGAAAGAAGCTTGGGAATATGAGGACTGGGTGCTTCGCAAAGCCCCACTCAAAAGGTTGAGTGCATCCGAACGCGGTCAACGCGAAGCATATCATAAAAGCTTTCAGCGCATGATGGATAAATATTCGCCGATTTACGATGAGCTATTCAAAGAATACCAGAAATCGCCGCGATGAACGACTATGACATGGTTCTCGCAGCCATTATCGAACAGGCCAAGCGAGAACAGCAGGAAGCTGAAGCCAGGAAGTCTCCTAAGCCAAAAAAGCGATTCCGTTAAATTCCATGACCGAGCGATACGTTGAAATCTGGAAGTCTTCCGAGAACAGGGAAGAGCGGCACTACTTCCTGAAGGATGGTCAGGGCCACGCCTATCAAAATGCCGATTACCTGTTCGGCGTGAACCCAAAACACTTCAGCGATGAACAGGTTAAACGCATTCTCGCCATGCTGGACGAATAGCAGCAAACAACGACTGTTCAATCCGTTATTGTTTCGATTGTACGCAGGTGACCTATCCGAGGCCGTTTACGAACTGAGCGACGAAATGAAGTTCAGCATAACGGAACCGGTGTTCTTCCTCGGCAAAGACCGTAAGCCAGGGGAAGTTCTGGACAATCCAACGGGGCCATACAAATACCAACCAGGCACCGGGAAAAGGATAGCGCAGTTCGTGGAATTGCCATCTGAGAATAAGCCGGTAGTGCAACCGCCGCCGATACCTACGCCATTGCCGGCTGTATCGCTGATCGAGCCCAAACCTATTGTGACTAAACCAATGACCGCACCAGAGCCCGGTAGTTTTGCAGCAAGCCTTAAGGCCATGCTGGATGAAGCTAAATCGGGCTTGGCTCAAGCCCGCGCCGATGGGATGGCAACCGTAAAGGAAGCGGTTGGGAAGCTCAATGATGCCAAGACTGCTACGGCTCATGTAGCCGGAACCATGGCCAAGACAATCGAGGATGAAGCCGCTTCCGCCATGTCGGAACTGGGCCAGATTTCGAATGATTTGGGCGTCTAAACTAGAATTTGTTAGATATGGCACAGGGCGTTAAAACCGGCGGTCGCCAAAAGGGCACCAGCAACAAAACCACAGCTCTGCTCAAAGACGCCATCCTGAAAGCCGCTGAAGCCACTGGCGAGGACGGCAAGGGCAAAGGAAAACTGACCGGCTATTGCAAATGGCTGGCTGTTAGCGAGCCCAAGGCGTTCGCTGGATTGCTCGGAAAGATACTCCCGACGCAGATTAGCGGCGATCCGGACAACCCATTGGAAGTCATCGGGCTAGACACACCAACCCGAGCCCGCGCGCTGGCTGCGTTCGTTGCCAAGACGAAGGTGGAGAAATGATCCGCCTGACGCCGGTTGAGGTCCTGATCGGCGTGACCGGGATTATCTTCGCTGCAATAGCCATTGGCATGATTCACGGATGGTGGTGAAATGACGTGGTGCTTGGCAGCGCTTGGCGCAATCATACTGATCATGGCGCTGGTTGGGATAGCCGTGTGGGCTGAGGAAGAGCACGAGCTTTGATCTTCGGCTTTGTCCTCTGCACCCTGATTATACCGGGCATATCAGGAGCGGGGACTAGCCCAAGGTGGGCTTTGGCTGGAATTGTGTTGCCGATTCTGTTATTGTTGAATTCTCGCGGCGGCAGGCAGATGCGCGAGCCTGCAAATATAGCGGTGAACCTCCCAGTGAAAGGAGCCCGCCATCATGGCTTATGCCTTGGGGAAGATGCCTTCCCGACAGATGACTGGAGCGCCGGAGTAGCGCCCGGCCCGCGAGGACATCTCACTTCCGCCCATCTCTTCGGCCTTATCTTCCTCTGGTGCGCGGCGATATCAATATCCTGGTCCGCTCAGGTCTATGACGGGCTGGATGAACTGATTAAGCTCATAATCATTGCCGAGGCGTTCTGGCTGGGAAGCAAGCTAACCGATCTGAAGCCGGTCATCATCGGGTTTGGCTTGGGCATCTGGGTATCGAGTTTAGTTATCCTATTTGGAATAGACGCACCTCATACCACAGACAACGCCGGGCTGTTCGTTAATTCGAATGTGATGGGCGAGATTGCAGGACTGGTGCTGGTGGCGGCATTGTTTTACAGAGCCAAAGGGGAACCGCGCTCGATCAGTCCCTTGTAAGGACGGTAGCTGCCTAGCCCGCTTCCGAAGAGGAGTGGAGACGGCTATCGCGGTGACAAGCGGGGAAAGACCCGCACCAAATCTAGAAAACGATTCAATTGCACGTTGATTTGTGCTAGGGTGCTTCGCATGAAGGAAGCAGCGAACGAGATGGTTGATCGAGTAGCTACTGCGCTCTGTCATTATATGACCGGCCCGAGTGACACAAACTCATGCTGCCCCGCAAAAATGGGGAGGAAGCGATGCCAACTTCAGGCTCGCGACGCCATCAAGGCTATGCGCGAACCTACAGAGGCGATGGCATATGCAGGCTGCGCCTATATGCCAGAGGAAAATATTCGAGATACGTATCAAGCCATGGTCGACGCCGCTTTGAAATGAAACCCCAGCCATGGTCTCTTGACTGGCTCATCAACGGCCCTCGTATTTGGTGGCTCATCCCCGGCATACTCCCTGCGTTCATTCTATCCCATAGCAGGGGAGCGTTTGTAGCGGTCGCCTGTGCGGTAGCAATCTGGCTGTGGCAAAGGTCGAAACTCGCAGCAATTACGCTGGGCGGACTCGGCGTTGCGTTTATCGTGCTGTCCGGCTCAACCGGCTCAATCCATGATCGTCTCACGCTATGGACGGATGTACTCCCGCATCTGACGGTCATGGGCCATGGATTAGGCTCGTTCTTCACATTGTACCCGGTCTATTCGAGCTTCGACACCCTGATTCAAAGGCCGGAGCATTTACACAATGACTGGCTCGAATACGCATTTGAAACTGGTCTCCTCGGATCAGTCTCCCTTGTGGGCTTCCTCTGGTGCACGAGAAATATTGCCTGCGCCGTCCTCGTGGTCGAAGCCTGCTTTGGTTTCCCAACCCATATGGCTGCAACGGCAGTTTTGGGTGGGCTTGTTGCAGGCCATGCTACTCGCCACCGGATGTCTGTACGGACTGACATCGCTTTATGCGGAGTATCTTTACGCCGATGGTTTCGGCAATCATTACGTTGTCCCAGCGGTAAGCGATCTCAGGGACGCGGCGGAGATATTCCCACTGAACTATCAGTTTCGTAAGGGCTCGGCGCAGTATCTCACTGCGGTAGCTGTAGACCAGAAGAATCCCGAATGGACCAAGGCTGCTTTATCCGAGATCTACGCGGCGATTGAAGCCGATCCAACCTCGGCCGACCTATTGAACAGCATGCGGGTGTTTGAGACCGAGCTGGGCAAACAGCCTACGCATACGGCGATGTATGATTTGCTGGCGGCTAAGAGCGGGAAGCGCGTGAAATGAAACCCCTCGACCCCCTCATCTTCAAGGACATCATCCTGCTCCTGATTGTGTTGGGGGCCTTGATATGCGTGGCGAATGGGGACTATCCGCAGCTATAACTTTTACGACCGGCAGTCCATCCCGGAACTGATGGCGATCGCCGGAACACGGCAACTCAACGAAAGGACTGAAAGATGTTGAAACGCGCTCGCAGCGCGGCAATTGCCGTGTCTGCTCTCATGCTGACCAGTGGCGTACTGTACGCGGCTGGCAACTATTCCGCATATCCCATCGTCGGCGGCGCATCGTTCTGCCTGTCCACGGTCGGCGTCAATGGCCAGGCTGGCAATACCGGGCAGGGCGGCGGCTCGGCAGGTTCTTCCGGTGCGTATTGCGCGCAAACTGTCCCGGCAGGCCCCTCTATCGTGACCGGCAACGAACTTATCCCGGCTGATACCGGACTCGCTGGTGGCGCTTCTCCGCAGACTGTCGTGCTGACCTTGGCTTCGCTGAACGCGCTGCCGATTCCGGTTTCGACCGTCACCGGATCGACCTTCACCGTTGCAGCTAACCCGCTTGCCGGCGGGGCCTTCCTGCATCTCGGCTCCGGCCAAGGTGCTGTTATGACTGCGGTCACGGTTGACCTTCCGGCCGCCCCGATCGACGGCCAGCAGTTCCGCGTATCGGGCGATGCCAACGTGACGACCCTGACCATGACGGCCGTCAACTCGCCCGCCAACGTGACGATCAGCAATAACCCGACCACGATGACCACGACCACGACTGGCCCGTTTGGCTATGCATTCCGCTATAGTGCTGCGCTGAACGCTTGGGGGCGGCTCCAGTGAGTTTCCCCCACAAAATCTGGGCGGATGAAGGCAGGCTTCGTGAATACCACGAAGCGGTAGCGCGCGTCAGGGAAACCAACCCTGACGTAGCGGTCCCGTCCCATCTCGACCCGAGAGGCTTCGATCATGTCCTTGGTATCCTCAAGGAACTGGAGGCCAAGCCGGAAGACCATTCGGAAGTTGAAGCCGAATAGTCCATGACTTCTGCGCTTGCCGAGCTGGAAAAATACGTCTCCAGCTTGAGCAAGCCAGAACTCGCCGAACTCGACAAGATGCTGGCGCCTGAGCTTAAGGCGCTATGGTTACCCGATCCAGACAATGAACCGCAGACACAGGCTTATTATTCCAAAGCCGACCTGATGCTGTTCGGCGGCTCTCCAGGAGGCGGGAAATCCGATCTCCTGGTCGGGCTGGCCCTTACGCAACACCTGCGCTCGGTCATCTTCCGGGCTCAGGCTGTTGATCTGAGAGCCCTTGAGGAGCGCGTCCTAGCCATCGCCGGCAGGGATGGATGGAACGGGGCGGACAAGATCCTTCGCAAAGACGGCAAGATTCTAGAACTCAGCCATCTTGCCAAGCCCGGCGCTGAATTATCCCATCAAGGACGCGCTCGGGATTTCATCGGATTTGACGAGGGCGCGCAGCTCGCCAAGTCCAAGGTTTCGTTCGTGATGGGCTGGCTGCGCTCGGTCGTGCCAACCCAAAGGCGCAGAGTTGTCATTGCTTCAAATCCCCCAACGGGGGGCGAGGGCGAATGGCTCTGCGAATGGTTCGCCCCTTGGGTGGATCATAAATATCCCAACCCGGCTAAACCGGGTGAATTGCGTTGGGCCGTTACGGCTCCTGATAGAGATGCTACTACGGTTTGGCTAGATGAAGGCCATCCGGTTTTCTTCGAGACGGACAGGGACTACCGAAAAGCTACGCCAGCGGAGATTGCCGAGGACCATCCTAGGGTTTCTCAACCGCTGACAAGAACCTTCATTCCTTCAATGCTGAAGGATAATCCTTACCTAGCTAAATCCGGATATCGCGCCCAGCTTCAGGCCCTTCCTGAACCTTTGCGGTCCCAATTGCTCAACGGCGATTTCATGGCCGGCAGAGCGGACCATGAATGGCAAGTGATCCCGACTGCCTGGGTGAAGGAGGCGCAATCGAGATGGACGCCAGCGCCTCCCGACAAGGCCGGCATGACGGCCATGGGTGTAGACGTTGCCCAAGGCGGAATGGATCATTCGACCATCGCTCGCAGGCATGGCCCTTGGTATGATCATGTAATTTCCAAGCCGGGCATCGAGACGCCTAACCCATCAGATGTTGCGGGTATGGTTGTGTCATGCCGGCGCAATGGCGCGGTTGTCATTGTGGACATGGGCGGCGGCTATGGTGGTGGCGTTTCCGAGCGCCTCACCGATAACGAAATCCCTGTCGTCAAATACAACGGTGCAAACGAATCCTCTGCCAAGACAAGCGACGACGCCAAGATTGGTTTCGTAAATAAACGAGCTGAAATTCACTGGAAGTTTCGCGAGGCGCTGGACCCCGATCAGGATGGTGGATCGCCAATCGCATTGCCTCCAGATCCCCAGATATTGGCGGATTTGACTGCCCCGAGGTGGAAACTATCCGCCCGGGGTATCCAGATCGAATCCAAGGAAGAACTCAAGAAGCCGGAACGCCTGGGCCGCTCTCCTGACAAGGGGGACGCGATCGTCATGGCATGGTCCGAGGGCGAGAAGGCTTTGATCCGTAAAATGAAGAAGCGAAACAAGCCATCGGTCGAAACTCCTCGCGAATGGTCCGGTGACGGCGGCGGATGGTTGGCGAACTAAATGGACACCGCTGTTCCGGATATCTTCGGCGAAGAGGATGGTACGCTAAAGGGCGACGAAGCTATTCTTCAGCGCGCCAGAGACCGGCATCTTTATTGCAAGGCTTGGTACGGTGATGCCTACCGGAATTTCCGGCAGGACACTATGTTCGCCAATGCGGACGCCCGGAATAACTGGCAGTGGCCGGAAAGAGTATTCCAGTCGCGGGATGGCGATGAGCGTCCTTGCCTGACCATCAATAAAACCCGCATCCACAACCGGATGGTGATCAACGAGAGCCTGCAGAACAAGGCTTCGATTCGGATTCGCCCCATAGGCGGGGATGCCAGTTTCGACGCAGCCAAGGTGATGCAGTCGTTGGTTGACCGCGTGGAGTATATCTCCAAGGCAACCATTCACTACAAGAAGGCCATTACCCATCAGGTTGAAGGCGGGATAGGGTATTGCACGCTTGAGACTGGATACGTTGACGACAAGTCAAATGCCCAGGATATCTATATTCGAGGGGTAAAGGACCCCACTTGCGTCTTCATTGATCCGGATATTTCCGAGGCCGATGGAAGCGATGCCGACTATGGGCAGGTTTTCGAGAAGATGCTTCGCAAGAAGTTCAATCGAAAATATCCCAAGTTCAAGAACAAGGTCGGCCAATCAACCCTTGGCATGGATGAGAACTGGATCACAGACGATCACGTTCTCCTGTGCATGTATTACGAGCGGACCAACAACAAGGATGAACTGATCGTCTACATGCCGGAAGGCGGCGGCGAAGAGTTTCACGGCTACAAGTCCGAGATTGAGCCCGATCTATATAAGGTCGTAAAGGCTCAGCTACAGGCCGGCGAGCTGGATGGATATTTCCGCGAGGTCGATCGCCAGAACGTCAAGTGGTATCTGATCGGCGGCGATCAGATCATCGATCGCGGTGACTGGATCGGAAAATACATTCCGATTGCCCGCTTGGTCGGTGAAGAGACCATCGTAGACGGCAAGCTCGATATGAAGGGCTTGACGCGCTACCTGATCGACCAGCAAAGGATGATGAATTACAACGCCTCGGCTCAGATTGAGTTCGGAGCGCTGCAGTCCAAAACGCCTTATACCGGCGCCGCCGCTGCCTTTGAGGGCCAAGAGCAATGGAAGGACGCCAACAAGAAGAACTACGCATTCCTGCAGTTCAACCATCAGGACGATGATGGTGAGCCGCTTCCGCCTCAAGCGCTTCCCCAGCGTGTGCAGCCTCCAACGGCCGCCCCTGTCTATGCAGAAGGAATGCGAGACGCCCAAGAGCAGATGATGATGGCCTCCGGCCAGTATCAGTCTACAATGGGCGAGCCTTCGAACGAGCGGTCAGGCAAGGCGATCAACGAGCGCCAACGCCAGGGCGATACGGCCACTTACGACTTCACGGACAATCAATACGACTTCTACCGCCATCTTGGCGTGATGATCCTGGACCTGATTCCGAAGGTCTATGACACCAAGCGCATTCACCAGATCATGGCGGACGACGGCACGCCGACCACGATCACGATTGATCCGGATGCCCAAGAGACACTTCTGGAAACCAAGCGTGACGATGAGGGAATTGAGGTTATCTTCAACCCCGCAAGGGGAGAATACGCCGTTCTGTCCGATCCTGGCCCGAACTACGCAACCCAAAGACAGGAAGCATGGGAAGCCGGCGTTCAGATCCTTCAACAGAACATGGAATTGACCGGCGTTATCGGCGATTTGATCTTCCGGAATGGTGACTTTGCAGGGGCATCAGAGTTCGCCGAGCGTCTTATGAAGGAAATCAAGGCTACCAAGCCGTATCTGTTCGATGGCAACACCGAGCCTCAAGTGACGGCGCTGCAGCAGCAGAACGCGAGATTGACGGCCTTGAACGGCGAATTGATGACCAAGCTTGCCGATGAGAAGCTGAAGGTTCGCGGCCGGGATGAGAAGCGCGATGTGGACGCCTTCAGGGCCGATACGGAGCGTATGAAAGTCCAGATCGAGGCCATCATGGAGAAAGTTCTTTCTCCCGCCGAGATCGCCAAGATGCAGCATGAAATAACACTGCGCGGGCATGATCATATCTACAGCATGATCGAAATGAACAACGCTGCCGATATAGCTCAAGATAGCGTGGGATCAGATGCCTCTCCTGGTTGATGGCGAACTGGTTGATGATGAAGAGATCGTATCGATCCTGAAAATGATCGACCATGATTGCAGGGAATTTGCCGGCGCGTTCTTTGAGGAAGACCGTTCCAGAAAATTCCGCAAAACATGGAACGAAGTCGGCAGGCTGTCCAAACGTTCTGCTCAGGATTGCTTTGTCGACCACGCATGGAAGCATTTCGTAGTGCATGTCCGCGCCTGGTACGCGAACCGGCTGTCTAATCCGGTGATCCCGGAGAAAGAAGCGCAGCGCTTACACCGCGCCTTGATCATAGAATACATGAAGGGCAAGTCTCAAAAGGCCGAAGATGTCCTTCAACTGGCCCCGAATACCCAGCAGTTCGTCGGCGATAAAGATGAAAACCGCCATATTTCCGAACAATTTGGCGAAACCGTCCACTAACAGAGGTCTGTATGGCTGAAGTCGAAGATGTCGGCACCAATGCGCTAGATCCCACTCCCGCGCTGGAAAATCTAGAAACTGCGAAACCCGCTGAAACGGCGGTTTCGGAAAATCTAGAAAATCCAGCAGAAAATGAGGGGCTAACTCCTGATCCCGCTCCCAAGGAACACGGCAACAAGGGCAAGCCCGCATGGTGGCAGGAGCGTATCAACGAAGAGACGAACAAGCGCCGGCAGGTTGAGGAGCAATTAGCCCAGGAGCGCCGCGAAAAGCAGGAAGCCAAGGCGCTGCTGGAGCGCATGCAGGGTGGCGATAAGGATCAACCCAAAACCCGAACTGAAGAGCCAGATATTGATGCGCTGGTGGACGCCAGGGCCGAACAAAAGCTGTTCAACGAGGATTGCAACGCGGTCGCTGCGGCCGGCGCCCGGGACATACCGGATTTCAATGACAAGCTCGCGCTGCTCCGCACCATTGGCGTCGTCAGCGACGATTTCCTGAAGGATATTTTCGCCGTCGATAAAAGCAATGCTCACAAACTGATGGATTCTCTCGCGGCCGATCCAGACCGTGCCCTTCTGATGACTCGAATGGACTCCCGCAAGCGCATTGCCGAGCTTACAAGGATTCAAATGTCGGATACTGCCAAGCCCGCCGCCACTGCTCCTCGCGCCAATGTAAGTCGCGTGCCGCCTCCGAAACCTGTTGTTGATGCGGTATCGGATGACATGGGCGAAACCGACCTGACCAACGACAAGCTTGACGACAAAACCTGGTCGAAGCTGTGGGACAAGAAATACCGCAAAACCGGTTAGGACTTCTGGACTTTGCGATGATGGGCCGCCTTCAGGGCGGCTTTTTTATTGAGGCCGACCCGCTGGGTTAGCGGGGCTGAAGCGTCCGGAAATTTCGCAACTCGGGCGATGCGATGACTTGCAAAGCGCACGAACTGGATATCGCAACCAGGCTGATACCCGCCGTTTTCCAGCGACTCGGGACCGCTGAAAGCCAACGCGACTTCGGTCGCTCCCCATCATCCGCGCTTCGAAAGGGCGCACTAATCCGAAAGGTCCCCTCCCGTGGGCAATAATCTTCTCACCCCGTCTATGATCACCAAGTACAGCATCAAGCTGTTCATCAACTCCAACGCCTTCATGATGAGCCTGAATCGTCAGTATGACGATCGCTTCGGCCAGGAAGGCGCCAAGATCGGCGCTCAGCTCCGCATCCGTCTGCCCAACGACTACACCGTCACTGACGGCCCGGGCATTTCGCTGCAGGACACCATCGAACAGCAGGACATTCTGACCGTCTCATATCAGCGTCACGTTGACGTTGCGTTTACAACGGCAGAGCGCACCCTGGACATTGACGATTACGCCGAGCGCATTCTTATGCCGCGCGTGAACGTTCTCGCCGGCAACGTCGCCCAGACCATCATGTATGGCTCCGAGGGCGGTGTTTCCAATATCTCGGCGAACGTCGATAGCAGCAACAACATTCTGGCGGTGAATTCCACGCCGTACCTGAATGCCGGCGCGCTGCTGGACGACAACTCGGCTCCGTACCTTGGCAGCAAGGGCGAGCGTAAAGTCGTCAACGATCCCCACACCGATGCCCGCGCGACCGCTGCTCTTCAGGGCTTGTTCAACCCGGCAACCTCGATCAGCCAGCAGTTCATGACCGGCACCATGAAGAACGCCCTGGGCTTCTCCTGGATGCGCGATCAGACCGTCATCAAGCACACCTCGGGCACCCAGGCCTCTGGTACCTTGAACGGCGCCAACCAGTCGGGTGTTTCCCTGACCGTTACCGCACTGACCGGCACGCTGGTTCAGGGCGACATCATCACCATTGCCGGCGTGAATGCCGTCAACCGCGTCACCAAGGCATCGACCGGCCAGCTTCGCCAGTTCGTTGTCACGGCCAACGCTGCGATTGGTGCCACGACGATCTCCATTTATCCGGCGCTTATCCCGGCTCTGAATCAGACGCCATACATGCAGTTGCCGTATACTCCCCAGCAGTACCAGACCGTCACTGCGTTCCCGGCATCTAATGCCGCTTGGACGCAGTTCACCAACGCTTCCGTGACCTATCGCAAGTCGATTGCGTATGCGCCGGACGCGGTGACCATGGTCGTGGCTCCGTTGTGGATGCCGCCGGGCGGTAAGGGTGTTGTCGAAGCGGCGCGTCATGAAATGGATGACGTGTCGATGCGCTCCCTCGTTTGCTACGAGCCTGGCACTGACCAGCCCGTCGATCGCTTGGACGTTCTGTTCGGATACCTCTACATCCGGCCGGAATGGGCTAGCGTCGTTGCCGATGTGATCTGACTTCAAACAAGCCCAGCTCCATCCCGGAGCTGGGCACTTTCATGAGGACTACATGCCCGAATACCTTGATCCCGCGATAGCGAACGAAGGCGAAGCCGCAACCGAATGGCATCCGGGCGCTGGCCCTGCGGCTATTCCAGACATGGCAAAACTGCTCGGCAATCACAAGCATTTCGGGCGCTATTTCGCCCCGCATGTGTTCAAGCCGTTCCCGGCATGGATCTACCACGCGACCGAGCCGGAGTTTGTCGTTCATACGGCGAAAGAAGCCAAGGAATTCGGCGTCATCTACGACACGGATGACAATCGTTACATCTGTTCCGGTGAATGGAAAACTCGCCCAGTCAAGAAAATGAAACCCGTCATGACGGGTGCCGGCAAGTCGGTGATTTCGAGCGAGCGCGCACAGGGCGGCGCTTCTCTCGAAATAATGGCGCAAATCCTTCAGCAGATGCAGAAGGGACAGGTTGCGCCTCCGGCCCTTGGGGAGGCCGTGAAGGCTGATCCGGACTATGCGGCCTTCCTGAAATTCAAGAAGTGGAAGGCTGGTCAGGAAGGCCACACGACTACGGATGTTCTCCATGTCGAGAATCCGGGCAGCACAAGGGTTGATCAGCCGTCCGTCGCGCTTTCGCCGGCCGAAGAGAAAGACATCCTGATCAATCTGGCGAAGGAAAAGGACATCCACGTCGATAAGCGCTGGGGTCTGGACAAGATCAAGGCTGCTCTTGACGAAGCCGGCGCAGACTAATGGCTCTGCCCGTCATTCCGAACGCGCAGACAGTAATCGAGACTGCGCTTCGCAAGGCGGGCATTGTCGGCATTGATGAGTCAATAGAGCAACCGGTTCTGAATGATGCTCTGGATGATGCGAACGATTTTCTAGCTCAGATCAACCATCAGCGGTCGCTGGTCTATCATTTAGTTGATTATGCGTTTGTCTCGACGGGAGCGCAGACCTATACCGTAGGGGCGGGGCAGAACTTCAATATCAATCCGCGCCCGGACCGCATCGAGAGTGCATTTCTTCGACAGGTAATCCCGTCTCAAGGCCAACAGATCGACTGGCCGATTAGCATTATCCCGGCAAGGGAAAACTACAACCAGATCACGCTGAAGACCCTCGGCACGTTCGCCTGGACGATCTTCTATGATTCCGGCTGGCCGATCGGAACGCTTTATCCTTGGCCGATACCTCAGGCCAGCATCTATGAACTGCACTGCACGTTCAAAGAAACGTTGCAGCGGTTCGGTTCGCTTCAGGACAAGATCAATCTTCCCCCGGAGTACGTGCCGGTCCTGAAGTGGAATCTGGCGCAGTGGTATCGAGCATCTTATCAGATGCCGGAAGACCCGATGATTAATAAGCTCGCGCGTCGGTCTTTGAACATCGTTCGTCTGGCAAACGTGCAAGTGCCGACTTTGAGCATGCCAAACGGCGTGATCAAGAACTCCGGGCGTTCGTATAATTATAAATCTGACCAGCCCTGATGGGCATTTCTAGAAAGGACTAAAGCAATGCCTATCGGAATTCTTCCCACCACGGGTTTTCAGCCGGTTGATAACGACTGGCTGAACGGTATTGCGGGCGGCCATAACTTGATCTCCCAGAATGGCCTTACCGCAGTCGGCACCAATCAAGCGACCGCCCTTCAACTCGCGGATCGAATCGCCATGTTCTCGATTGATACTTCGTCTGCCAGCACTGGAGTCGCTTTGCCGGCCGCCCTTGCCGGCGTGACCATCTTTATTGCAAACAACACGGCGAATAACATTTCCGCATTCCCGTCGATTACGAATAACCCGGTGACCAGCGCTCAAGATACGATCAATAACACGACCAGCGCGACCATCAACGCCCACACCGGCACAGCATTCACCTGCGCCAAGAATGGCACCTGGTACACCAACTAATGCCGATCCGTCCCAATTCCGGCCTGCGTAAATCGCGCAAGAACTATTTCGGCTGGAAGGACGGGAATAGCTACTTTGTATCGTTGTCTCCGAGAAGCGATAACGAGCCGGCAAATCAATATGCATCTGCACAAGATGCATTGAAAGACGCCTCCAGTCGGCACCTTCCCATTGTATGGGAAGATCCTTCGGTGATCTGACTTGGCGACGGTCATTACGGGGCAGAACCTTCCTCCTCCGCAGTCGCCATTTGTAGACCCGAAAACTGGCATCCTTAGTTATGACGGATATCAGTTCCTCCTCAATCTGATCAGCAACGCTTTATCTGCCGGGATTACATCCTCTGTCGGATCAGGAATTGTTGCTGCCGGGGTTAACCAAGCCACAGCTACACTTCTCACCAACGACTGGAATGAAGTCGATTCCGGTACGGGTGGAGGCGTGTTGCTGGCTTCACTTCAGTCCGGCCAGAGCCAATTGGTGTTCAACAATACCGGAGGGTCGATCTCGGTGTATCCGCCCCCCGGGAGCAACATCGACGCTCTGTTGACCAATCAGGCATTCGTTCTCGGAGCTGGTGTACGAACCACGTTCGATTTCTTCTCCTCCACGCAGATCAGATCGTAAATGAAACTCCCACTCAATTCCGGCGCATATCAAAGCCGCGCCTTGATTGCGGGGGCGCAGCGTTGCGTGAACCTGTTTCCTGAACAAAATCCTGCCGAGATCGACCCGGAATCTCCGTTCACGCATTATCCAAGGCCAGGCCTGATTTCCCTTGCAAAGCCCCCAACGCAGGGCCGGGGGAGGGGATTGTTTCGCGTTTCGAATGGAGACTTGTACGGGGTTGTCGGCCCAAACGTTTATTATATCGACCCGAATTGGAATTTCAATCTTCTCGGATCGATCCAGAACCAGTTCACGCCCGTATCGATGGATGACAACGGGCAGTCGAACGGCAATGAGATTGTCTTAGTAGATAACAGCCCACTCGGTTATCAGATCAACATGACCTCGCGTCAGATGACGCAGATCGTGGACACGACAGGATTATTCACCGGGGCCACAAGGGTACAATTCTTCGATACGTTCTTCACCTTCAATCAGATCGGCACGAATAACTGGTATTGTTCTCTCTCGGAACAGGTAGCGTTTAACGCTCTGGATCAGGCTTCCAAGGGCACATTCGGCGATCCGATCCAGTCGATCATAGCTTGCCAAAGAACGCTCTGGCTGATCGGGGCGATGACCTCCGAGCCGTGGTTCGATGCGGGCGATCCGATCTTTCCATTCGAGGAAGTGTTCGGTCAATTGGTTCCTCACGGAACGATCGCGCCTTACTCGGTTTGCACGACTGACGTTGCGGCCTTCTATCTGTCTCAGGACAAGGACGGCCGGGCCATCTTCCTTCAAATCGAAGGCTATGGCGCAAAGCGCGTGTCAACCTTCGCGTTAGAAGATGAGTGGCTGACCTATCCTCGTCTGACTGACGCGATCTGCTACACCTATCAGCAGGGCGGTCATACCTTTGTTGTGATTCATTTCCCCTCCGCCAATAAATCATGGGGATACGACCTCGCAACGAAGCAGTGGCATCAGCGAACCTGGATCGACCAGAACGGCACTGAAAATCGCGAAAGAGTTTGCTTCCACGCCTTTGCCTACAACACCAATGTAGGCATGGACTGGCAGACGGGACAGATTTACGCGCTCGATCAGAATACGTTTACCGATGCAGGGAATCCCATTTCTTGCATCAGATCTTTCCCTCACGTCGTTCAAGACCTGAAGATGATCACCATTCCATCTGTGACGCTCGATATGCAGACCGGAACGGGCTCCGGGACAAGCGAGACTGACACGAATGCGCCAGTCGTTTCGCTGCGAATTTCCAAAAATGCGGGTGGATCGTTCGGCAACAAGCGTGAGAAAGCGCTGTTGAGTTCAGGCAATTATCGCTCCATGCTGCGATGGCGCGGACTTGGGCAAGGGCGCGATTTCGTATTCGAGTTCTCTTGGTCTGCACCATTTAGTACAGCAATTAATCAGGCATATATTGGCGATCCTCCGATTGTGCACGCGGCATGACGAATATCGCTGTTGAATCCTTCTCGGCAATCTACAGCGAGTTACTTCCACTCTTCCAACTGCACTGGCGCGATCTTGGTCCCTACAAGGACCAGATGCCGCTTTCGCCAAATCTCCCCGTCTACGAATTTCTCGAAAGCGCCGGGCAATTGCTTTGCCTGACGGCGAGGCAGCATCGAAGGCTGATCGGATACCTGATCGCAAAGACTGGTCCGGGTCTTCACTACTCGGAAACAAATCAGGCGATCACGGACATTCCTTATGTGCATCCTGAAATCAAGATGCGCGGGATTGTCATGATGCGGTTGTTTCATGCGGCCGAGGATGAATTCCGCAAGCGCGGCGTTGGGCCATGGTTCGCAAGCTACAAGGTTGGATCAAAGCATGCGCCGTCAATGGACCGTCTGTTACGGCACGTCGGCATGACGCCATGCGATTTGCAATTCTCGAAGTGGATTAGCTGACATGGGCATCACAGCTCTTATCGCTGGCGGCCTTGGTGCTGCTGGCTCGATCGGCTCTGCACTGATTGGATCGAATGCGTCCAGCAACGCCTCCAAGGCGCAAGTGGCGGCACAGCAGCAGGCGCTTGCCCAGCAGCAGGCTTTATATAGTCAGGGCTTGGGCGTTGCTCAGAACTCATTGCAGCCGTTCGTCAGCGCCGGGCAAAGCGTTCTTCCGACCCTTCAGGGCCTGATTACCCCCGGCGCGAACCAAAGCGCGCTACTGGCGCAAACCCCCGGATTCCAGTTCCAGCAACAATACGGAACGATGGCGGCCACGAATGCACTAGCCGCGAAGAGTGGCGCATCCGCGGGCCCTCTAGCGACCGCGATTAGCCAGTACAATCAGGGCTTGGCTGGTACAACCTGGCAGAACACCGTCAATGCGCTGCAGGGCTTTGCCAATACGGGAGCCAATGCGGCGGGCACGCTGGGCACCGCAGCTCTAGGCGGCGCGATCAATGAAGGTAACGCTCAGGCTGGAACGCTCGGGAATATAGGTAATGCTCAGGCATCTGGCATTCTCGGAAGCGCGAACGCTCTATCAGGCGGGATTAATGGTGCGACTGGCGGCATCAACAATGCGCTTCTATTCAGTGCTATCGGCGGCAACCAGGGCAGCAATGGCCTCTACAGCGGCTTCAGCGGTCCCGCCTATGGCGGCGGAAATGTCTTGACCGATTCCTTCGGCGGGAGCCCGACTAATCCGCTTCCCGGACTCACAGCAGCGGATTACGGCTAATGGCGAATCCTCTTGAGAGCGGGATGACCAGCCCGGCTGCACCGAACCCAAACGCTGGAAATGCTTTGCAGCAAGGCGCCCAGCAACAGCCCCAGCAAGCACCGCCGCCTCCCAACCACGCCCAAACTGTCGCGGCGCTTCGCCATTTTGATGCGATCAAAGGCGAATTGCAAATTCTGCTGCAAAATCCCGCTCTCGGAAAGTCAAATCTGAAAAGCGGGATCATCGACGGCGTGTCTAAGTTAGTTGGCGAGCGCATCTTGTCGGCTCCGGAAGCTGTCATTCAACTCTCGAAAGTGCCGGATGATCCATTGGAGCAGAGGAAATTCCTGCAACAGCAAATGATGCAAACCATCCAGGCCGAGCGCGGAATTTTAGCGCATCACGCGGCGGGTTTTGCGGGTCAGGGTTCGATGCCAACGCCTTCCGCCGATGATCATATGGATACGATGAAAAGCCTCCACGCCAACTATGGTGGAAAGTGATGGGGGACGTAGCAAGCCCTAACGCGCTCTATCCAGCGGCTCCAGCGCAGCCTCAGAGCGCCACAAATCTGCTTGCCAATCCGGCGCAGGCAGTTGGTATCCTTAGCGGTCTGCAGGACTATCGTCTCAAGCAACAGCAATTCAACGCACTATCGCAACAGCCGGATGCTGCTTTACAAGGCCAGCAGCTCTCAAACCAAGGTCAGACGATTTCGAATGCAACGGCAGAGATGGCACAACAGGAAGCCGCGTCCAAGGCTGTGTCCCGCATTATGGGCGGTTATCTCGCTGGCATTCCTAATCCCGGACCCGATGACGTAAGAAGCGCCGCCGCGTTTGCGGCTCGGTCGCTGCCAAATGTTGCAATCAAGTATCCGGACATCATTTCGGCGGCATCGGAGACGGGCCGTAAAAATCCTGGTCTATTGATTAACTCGAATCTATCGCCCGGCGAACAGTCCGGAGAAGTCACAGGTACACCAACTCCTGGTGGTGCCCCGACTGTCCTTAAGGTACCGGCGTCGAACATGGGCTTGGGGCGGCCGACTGGCCTCTCACCCGCCGCAGCGGCTACCAACCTCGGTTCCGGCGAGGCATATAAATCAGCCAGTGAAACGGCTGGGAATTACGGAGCGCGCGTCAACCCGCTTCGTCAGGCCATCCCGATTCTAGAGAATATGAAAGAGACGGATATCGGCCCGATCTCCGACAAGTGGAACGATATCAAGTCAACCGCTGTCAATCTCGGTGCCGGTACGCTCTTGGGTATTGACCCGGAGAAGATCAAGAACGTCAACGAGCTTAAGAAATACTTCAATCAATATTCGGTTCAGGCCGGTGCGGCGCTCGGTCCTCACACCAACGATGGATTGGCTGCGGCCGTTACGTCTAACCCGAATATCCATATGGATAGGTTGTCGGCACTCGATCTTTCCAAGGTGGCTCTTGGCGTTGAGCGCATGAAACAGGCCGCCGTTCTTGAATTCCAGTCAAGGGTCGAGCAGGGCAAGGAAGACCCATCCAACTTCAATAATTTCATGGTCAAATGGGGTACGCAGCAGGACCCGCGCGCCTTCGTTTACGATCTGATGAGCAAGGATCAGCAGGAGAAGATCAAGAAGGGGCTGCCTCAGGCTGAACTTAACAAAATCCGAAATGGGATGAATATCGCTGATCGCCATGGTCTGCTGGGGGATGTTCATCAGTGAGCGATGATATTCTGGATCGGTATTCGAGAGGGAATACTCCATCCCCGAACGCCGAAGGATCGTTTACGCCTACCGATATCTTCAACAAATATGATCGGACGGATACTGTTCCTATAGCGGCTGCGCCAACGACACCATCCTGGCAGGACGCGGAAGCTCTTGAGCAACTAGCGGCCCAAGGCGTCAATATGACGCCACCAGTCCCAAAAAAGCCGGGCAGGGGCATCGTGCAGGCTCTTCTGGATTATCCGGGCCATATATTAAACGGGCTTATCAATACGGTCGAGGCTCCCGGAAATGTATTGGCATCCAAGGTGCCATCCACGAGCGAGAGCTTGATTCCCGACGCCGTGAATCTTGCCGGCATAACTAAACTCGGCGAGATAGGCGGGACTAGGGCCATTGAACCTCTAAAGCCGTCTAACCAGGCAGTTAATAAGCTGGTCGCGACAATTGAGCCCAAGAACATTCCAGATGTCGTCAACCGCCTGAAGTCCGACCCAACCATGACGCTTGCCGACGTATCGCCGACCGTGCGCCAGTTGGCGCAGGGACTGGCGGCCGATGCGGGTCAGCCAAAGGCCATGAATGCGATTACTCAAGCGGTGGAAGCACGTAAGGCAAGTAGAGCGTCGGATGTTGAAAGCGCATACACGAAAGCCATGGGGCCATCCCCGGATGTCCCGGCCATGGTTGAGAATCTGAAGGCAAATGCTCGCAAGATCGGCCAGGAAGAAATCCAGCCAGTATTGGATAATGCGCGCCTTGTAGATACATCTCCCGTCATTAAAGCGATTGATGATAAACTGCAGCCCGGCGTAAATCCGCTTTTGAGCAAGGGATCAGAACTCCCCCTCTCTGCGGAGCAGGAGGCGCTTGCTCGTATTAAGTCGCAGCTTCTGACGGCCGGCGGCGAACAATTATTTGATGCCAATCGACTACATCGTATTCAGAGCGATGTCGGCAATCAAATCTATCAGCTTTCCAAGAGTCCAGACCCCAAGGACCGATTGCTAAGTTCTCAGCTTCGTCCAATGAACGAAAAACTTATTGATCAGATTGATGAGGCGACTGGCGGCGCGTATAGACCGGCACGGCAAAAATATGCGGATGCTAATCGCATTCAGGATGCCTTCGAAAGTGGTTTTGATACGTTGAAAAACCGCTCGGGAATTGAGGGTGCGCTTTCGGACAGCCCTGAAGCATTCCGGAATTGGATGAAGACGGCGACCCCAGAAGAGGTCGCGGCAAGACGATTGGGCACTCGCGCCGATATTGATCAAAAAATCAACAGCGTGAGAAACAGCGCACTCAGGGGTGAGACTGTCACCCAAATTCCTTTTAACCAGGAAAAGCTGAAAATGCTTTTCGGTGAGAGCGAGGCCAATCGCCTCATCACCGCAATGCAGAATTCCAGTGATAAGGCTCTTACCAATGCTGCACTAACGGGCGGCTCTCATACCGCTCGTATTGAGGGGGGCAAGGCGGCACTCGCCATACCCCCAGTCGGAGGCGGCAATCCTCTGCAGTGGTTTGCCCCTGTGGCTGGCGAAATGTTGGGAAGCAGCTATGGCGTACCTGGTGTCGGTGCCGTTCTCACTGCAGCGAAGGGGCTTCACGTCGGAGCCCAAATGCTCAACAAGCAAAATGCTCTGGCTCGTAATGCTGAATTCGCAAGAGCATCGATGGCTACAGGTTTCGATCGCTCACAATTAATCAATAAGCTTATGGGGCACCCTAAAGTGGTTCGCGAGCTTAAGAAAAGCTCGAACGCGCTTACTTCGCCTTAAGTCCAGCCATCTCCTGATAAACGAAAACCACGCGATTGTGGGGATCAGTAGTAGGGGAGCGCGGCTGACCTCTTTGACGCCGACTGCGCCAAATATCACTAAAAGCATGCCGCCCCAGACGGCGAGTATGCAAGCCCAGCCCAGCAGGGCTGTTACTAGCTCCACAGGTCACCTTTGATGAAATTAAAAACCGCCATCGCCGCGATCTTTGCGGCTGCCTTGTCATGCTCGCAAGCCTTCGGGCAGGCCACGATTCTACCTCCGGGTGAAACGTGTTTCCAGAGCACGACTGGTATCAACGGTATGGTTGGAGTGCTGGGCACCATTACGGGCGGCTCGCTCTATACCAATGGCAGCTACGGCGGCGTGGCTCTGACGGGTGGATCTGGGACCGGCGCAACCGCCAATATAACGGTTTCCGGTGGCGTTGTCACAGGGGTAGCAGTCCTCAATCCGGGCATAAATTACGTCGTGGGAGACGTTTTAAGCGCCTCTGCGGCCACTATTGGTGGTACTGGAAGCGGTTTTTCGGTCCCGATCAATTCGATCTCGATCAATTCTTCGCTGGCTGGTGGAACGGTCGGTTTCTACATCCCGGCAACCCAAACTCCAAAGCAAACCTGGCAGAATGCCGGAGAGACGGTCCTCAATACCAATCCGGTAAATCTGGACGCGAATGGCTGCGCGATCATTTATGGCGCCGGCATCTACCGGATGATCGTCAAGGATTCTCTGGGCAATACGGTCTACGATCAGCTAACCGCCTCAACCTCTCCCGCCGGAATCTTCTGGGCCGGCACGGCCGGCGGTACTGGCAATGCCATTACAGTTACGGATTCCAGCTTCGCGCTTCAAGACGGCGCGACGATTCAATTCAGGGCATTAGCTGCCAACACTGGGCCGACGACGATTGCGGTTTCCGGCGGTTCGCCAATCGCCATCGTGAACGATACCTCGACCGGGCCAGCAGCCTTGAGCGGTGGAGAAATCGGCCCCGGCAATACGCCGATGATAACCTACGATGCGACGGCGGCTGAATTTCATCTGGTCAATCCAGCCGCGACTTCCGGCACGACCGCTTCATCTTCGTTGCTTCCCCCGCAGGGCTATCTCAATCTCGTTGGTCAAGCGACTGGCGATGTGATCCAGACCGGCGATGTCAGCGGCACCTCGACTGTCTTTTATTCTCCTTATGTTGGAAATCAAATCCCGATCTGGAATGGCTCGATCTTCAAGAGCGTAACCTTCTCGGAATTGACGGCTACGCTAACTGCTGCGGGCAGTGTCGCAAGCACCATTCAGGATGAATGTGTTTTCTCGAACAACGGCGTTCCTACGCTGGTCACGGGGCCGTCGTGGAGCAATGTTGCGGCGGGGAGTGGAAGTCGTGGCACAGGGGCTGGCAGCGCGCAACTTACGCGCCTTCAGGGTATCTGGGTCAACGCAGTTTCGATTGTTGGATATAACGGGCTATCCTCATTCACGGTTCCGGCCAATCAGTGCACCTATGTAGGATCGATATCTGTTGATGGCACTCCGGGGCAGGTTTCGGCATTACGAAGCTATGGGCAATCTCGCAAATGGGGAGTCTGGAACGCTTACAACAGGCAACAGATTTTCATGCAGGCTGGCGATTCTACCGCCTCGTGGACCTATGGCACCAATACGATACGCCCCTCCCATAATGCCACCGGAAATTCGATAGCTACTTTCGTTGGACTGCCTGAAGAAGCAATCCTAGTTCGGTTCAATCAGTTTGTTCAAGGATCGACCTCCGGAGCCAGCGCATCAACCACATGGATAACTGGCATCGGATGGAATTCCATCACATCATTTTCTGGCACGGTTACAAATGGAGGCGTTGTCGCAGGTTCTAGCTCTAATGCCATCAACATAGAGCTTACCGGACCCGCCACATATCTCAATCCGCCAGGCATCGGGATAAATGTCGCTACGTCTCTGGAGACGACACTCACTTCATCCGCAACTCCGACTTATGCCGGCACCGTTGGCAATATGATCCTGTCGGCGAGTTATCGCGGCTGATCTTCCAAGGAAATATTCATGACGAACATCGCTCAGGCAGCGAGCGCTGCACCTGTGCCGCTAAGGTCTTCGCAAGCCGCGATCGATTTGATTGTCTGCAGCGAAGTATCGTCAGAAGCGGCTTACACAAAACTCTATCAGCACCCGACTTGGCCCGGAGGCATGTCCGGTGTGACAATCGGAATAGGGTACGACTGCGGATACTCGACATCAGATCAAATCGATGAAGACTGGGCCGACAAGCTTCCTCTCGAAATGGTCGAGGCTTTACAGGAAGTCGCGGGCATCCATGGCTCTGCCGCTCAATCTCATGCCCATGAACTGATCGGTAAAGTGACCGTTCCATGGGATGCAGCGATGGCCGTGTTCGAGGGCCGCGACATGCCGAAATGGGAGGGTATCGTTGCAAGGTCGCTTCCGAACACGGACAAACTAAAGCCGGACAGCTTCGGCGCGCTCGTAAGCCTTTCCTATAATCGCGGGCCGTCATTTTCAACGCCCGGTGATCGCTATGCTGAAATGCGCGCGATCCATCAGCATATGGCCGGATGCACGTTCAATCTGATCCCGAATGACCTCCGTTCGATGGCGCGGCTCTGGCCCAATGCACTCGGGTTGAGAATTAGACGCGACAAGGAGGCCGATCTGTTCGCCAAGGGGTTGGCGGCATGATCTCCGATGCTCTCTGCGCCTCGCTCTGTCAGGATATCTATAGTCCAACAGCATTGATCGGTGAATGGGATCACTTCGATCTAGGTGCTGATGATGGTGTTTGCTGGGCACTTAAGAAGATAGACGGCTACGATATCGTTGTGTTTCGCGGCTCGATCACGGCGCAGGACTGGTTGCGCGATGTCTATGTACTTCCATTCGGACAAGTATCGCCGCTGAAAACTCGCATCGGCCACGTCCACGCCGGATTCTTTCTCGGCATGGAGCATATGTGGGGCGAACTGCTGCCGATGCTGGGCAATCCCGTGATCGTTACGGGTCATTCGCTGGGAGCAGCGAGAGCCGCAATCCTGACCGCGCTAATGGTTACTGATGGGCATCCCCCGCAAGCTCGCGTGGTATTCGGAGAGCCTAAGCCCGGTCTTATCGATCTGGCCGATCTCATCAAGGACATTCCGGCGCGCTCATACCGCAACGGCGATGCCACGTATCATGACGTGGTGACCGATGTCCCCATGACCCTGCCGCCGCAACAGTTTGTCCATCCAACGCCAATCGTTCCGGTTTGTGCAGAGCCAACCGGCGATCTGTTCTCGCGCCTCGGCGCATTTGCGTATCACCATATACAGCTTTACGTCGCCGCAGTGTCGGCGCTTACCCCGAAGGAGACTGCAGCGTGAAAGGCATCGATCCGAAATACATCATGTGGCTTGGTTTCATTATTTATTTGGAAAAAGGCATCGGGCAGGGTGCCATTTCACTAACCAATATGATTCCAGCGTCTTGGATTCCGGTTGTCTTGGCGTGGTGCAATGGGTTGGCTTGGGGTGGAGTTGGTCTGATGACAACTCTGGCGGCGTTCTCTTCTAATGCCACGGGTCCATTTATAAGCCCCCCATCTTCTTCGGCGAATGTCATTCCCATCAAGACAGATACGATTGTCAAAATCCTCCTGATTGCCTTTCTGCCTCTCGCTTTGCTGGCAAGCGGCGAAGCGCGCGCTCAAATCAGGCTTAAGCCGCTGCCGGACCCGCTCGCCAAGATAAAGCAGGATTTCCAGACCACGACCGGCGTGAAGGCCACCGGCGACGTTCCGTTCGATCTGCTGAAGGCTTTGGACAAGGCGTTGCTGCCAGACCTGCAATATGCCCAGAAGCTCGCTCTTGCTACCGGATCGAAAGTCACCGCGCCATGTTACCAGGCGTGGATCGACATGATCAATACTCAGCAGACCGCGGTGCAAACCAAGAACGCTGACGGCACCACGACCGACATTGTAGCGCCCGATCCGCATCTGGTGACCGACTTCGAACGAATGGTCGAACTCCGCAATGCGCTTCAGCCAGACTCGCCGTTCATGACCGCGTGTTCCCCCGTTGCCAACATGGTCAAGATGGACGTGACGAACTTCATGGGCATCGTGATCTCGGGCGGCGCCGGACTGGCTACGCTGGTCCCGGGTCTCTGAATAACATGAGTCACCCAACGGAAATTCTAACCAATTCCATTGCAGCTGCTTCGTTGGCAAGCCCGCTATGGCTACCGTCACTTCAGGATGCATCCGAATTCGCAGCTCTGGTTCTGCCGATCCTCGGCGCGCTCTGGCTGATCCTGCAGATAGCTTTGAAAATTCATGCATTCAGGAAAGGTAAAAATAACTAGCCGACCGATTTCAATGAACCCCTAGAGGCATTATGAGCAGGATAAACTGGCCGCTTACCGTGGCCGTTGTCGTCATGGCTTTGCTTATTGCGTTTTTGTATTCGGTTAGTTTTAAAGTGCAAGCTCGCGATCTCGGCCAGTGGGAAAACCAGGATCATGCCGTAACCGAATGGTATCGAAGCCTGATGCAGCCGGATATTCCAGAGGCCTCATGCTGTGGCGAGGCAGATGCATATTTCTGCGATGAAATTCATGTCAGGGACGAAAAGACGTTCTGCACCATCACTGATGACCGACCGGATGAGCCGCGAGGCCGTCCGCATATAGACATTGGAACGCAGATCGAGATTCCGCCGAATAAACTGAAGTGGGATAGGGCCAATCCAACCGGACATTATATCGTATTCCTAAGTCGGGCTGGGTATGTGTTTTGCTTTGTGCAGGCTGGGGGCGCCTGAAATGGTCTGGTCCCCGCCGCCGACCGACGAACAATGCCGCGAGGCATATGCAGCCACCCAGACATTTCAAACCATGTCGGAGGCCGCAAGGTCAATCGGACATACGGTTACTTGCCTGAAATGGCGCATTAAACTCTACCATGAGCGTGGCTTGGATGGACAGGCACCGCAAGCATCGGCGCAACCGATCGACTCTATTGAGCGATATCGCCTTGATTCGGAAATAACCCGGCTCAAGGGCATTTGTAGAAACCTTACCGAGCGCTTGACGGCCGCCGAGGATCACCGCTCTTCAATTCTTGGGCTAGATATTGCGCCGGCAGAACCGATCGCAAAACCAAGGCTCAATACAAAGGGCGCGAAGCACTCAAATCAAGCCGTTGTCCTGCATCTTTCCGACCTTCATGTTGGCGAAGTCGTCAATCGTGAAGAAGTCATGGGGGTTAACGAATATAATCTTGGGATAGCTGAAAAGCGAATTGGCCGGCTGTTCGGCGCGGCGTCAGTATTGACCACATCGGCATGGCCGGCCTCCGATGCTGCTCCGGTTAAAATTTGCATTCTGCTTGGCGGCGATCTGATTTCTGGTCATGGCCTGCACCCAGAACACGCTGAAACAGACGCTGGAACGGCCTATCAGCAAACCAAATGGGCTGCGGAATATATCTCAGCTGGCGTTCTTCGGTTGCATCTCGATCTTAAGGAGCGCTTTGGCAAAGCCGTTCCAATTGAACTGATATCGGTTGTCGGCAATCACGGGCGAGATACGTTCGGGAAGCCTCGCACCAAGCTTGTCAGCATCCAGAGTTATGACACCCTGGTATCGGACTTTATCGAGGCGGCACTTAAGCAATACAAGACGATCACGCATTATCGGCCCCGAGGGTTCGATGCTTACTTTGATGCGGTTGGCTGGCCGCTTCTCCTGACCCACGGTGATAGGATGGGATCGGGTGGAGGAACGGGATTCATTGGTCCTGCGGCGACCATTATCAAGGGGCACCGCAAAATACTTGATACAGAACATCGCCAGCGCCGGCCGGTTTACAAGGTTTTCTCGGGTCACTTCCACACTTCTTGTGTCACACCGTTCGGTTTTGGAAACGGATCTGGCGTAGGCTACGGAGAATTTGCCAAGAGCTTGCGGGCCGATCCCGAACCCGCGCAACAGAACATGGTCGTGTTCCATGAACGGCTAGGCGTTCTGCGCTGGCATCCCATCGCCATGGGCGATGCGGATGAGGGATCAATCTATCAGCCGACCGCTGGCGTGATTCTGCCGAATATGTATGAGGCGCGCGCGTGACCAAGGGCTATCAGCAAATCAGCGAAAATGAATGGATTGAACCAAGGCGCAAGGGATACATCGATCAGTGCTGCCATTGCGGGTTGACCCACATTATTGATTTCGATGTCGTGGATAAAGACAAGAAACCAATCCCCGGCGCGACCATTCAGATGAAGTTAAGAATTGACAAGAGGAAAACCGCGGCCTCTCGCCGCAAATTGAAATTCGAGAAAGATTGATGCCTTACCGTATCGACGAGGTTGACGGTAGCAACCCTGAAATCTCGGAGATCATTCACCACTTCAATGCGCTCGCGCCTGAAATATTCCCGGCCCTCGAACCAAAGCACCTGGAATGCGGCTACTGGTGGTTAGCATATCTTGAGCAGGAGCCAGTAGCGTTTGCTGGCCTCGTAACGTTTGAGCCGTGCACTGAAACAGCGTATCTCAAGCGCTGCTATGTTCTGCCGGATCATATTGGCCACGGTTTGCAACTAAGACTGATGACAGCCAGAGAACTGAAAGCCCGTGAACTCGGGTATACGCGTGTCGTCGCGGAATGTGCCGAGCATTCGCATTCCAACCTGAATTTCCGTCGCGCCGGATTTGAGATCATTACGCCAGAACAGGCGTGGGGCGCTCCTAATTCGGTCTATTGGCGGAAATTGTTGATCTAAAACCCCTTAAAATATAGGCGAATCCGAACTTTCGTGCTAGGTTATCACCATCTGATTTGCACTCGCGAACAGGAAAAACATGAAGATTTATCTTGCTGGTCCCATGACCGGAATTCCGAATTTTAACTTCCCAAAATTCAATGCTGTTGCGTCTCATCTTCGCGAACAGGGCCACGAGGTTTTTAATCCGGCAGAGCGTGATATTCAGCGCCACAACGGCGTTGATATCTCCGCTGGCAATGTTTCTGGCGACCCGACCTTAGCAGCCAAGGTCCACGGATTTTCGCTTCGAGATGCGCTGGCGGACGATACTGCCTATATCTGCAAAGAGGCGGATACGATTGCCATGCTGCCGGGTTGGGAGAATTCGAAGGGCGCTAGGGCCGAGCATGCTCTAGCCTTCGCGCTGGGGCACCAAATCATTTATTTCGGGAATGCCGATGCCTGAAGCCGTGAAGTTGGAACCTCGCCCGGACGGAACGACGCCAATCATTAAGAAGCCAACCAATCCGAAGGACGCCTTCGGTATTAAGAAAGCGTCCCTGTCCTGCGTTTCATCTCCGGTTCTAATGGAACTGGGCGTAGCGATGCAGGAGGGGGCTTGTAAGTATGGCCGTCACAATTATCGCGTGATTGGTGTTCGCGGCTCAGTTTATTACGATGCGACTTTTCGCCATCTGATGGCATGGTGGGAGGGCGAGGATATCGACCCTGATAGCGGTCTATCCCACGTCACCAAAGCAATAGCTTCGTTGGTTGTGCTGCGTGACGCAATGATTCAAAACAAGTTCAATGATGATCGTCCGCCAAAATCTAAGTCATGGCTTCCCACGCTGAATGGTCAATCCGAAAATCTTTTCAAGAAATATCCGGACCCGGTAAATCCGTACACCGAAGCCGACAATTCTTGGATCGAAAAATAGCCTAATCCCGTCGCGAACCGGGCATCGTTCGCAACCTCCCGAAAACTTGAGCCCGGTGGCCTGACGGTTCATCGGGTTTCTTTTTATCCAAACATCACCCTGGAGAAAACACCGATGCGCAAAATTCTTGCGACGGCTTGCTTTGCGCTATTGGTATCGTTCTTTAGCGCCCCCGTTTACGCTCAATCTCAATCCCCAGTCGTCCTTCCTGGCGGGTGTGGCACGGCCAGTTTCATCAGCAATTCCGGCTATCCAACGGAGGATTCGACCGGCAAGCTTTGCGTCAATGCGACGGTTAGCGCGTCGATCAGCCCGTTCACTCCCGGTGCATCTGGCGCGCGGGGTACTCAGCTTTCGGTTACGACAGCAGACAGCAGCGGTAGCCTTCCGACCAATGGCGGGGCAGTCGTCGTCACGAATACCGGTTCAAACCCCATCTATTGCAACGTAAACGGTAATGCTGCCACGACTTCAGATCAGGAGGTCACGGCGAGCGGCGGCTGGTTTAACTTCGGCATTCCATCTGGCGTGACCACGCTGCATTGTATCGCGACGGGGGGCTCAAGCACGGCTAATTCGCTTGGTGGCTCCGGCTTGGCAACGGGCACGGGCGGCGGCGGGGGCGGTGGAGGCGGCGGCACTGTAGCGCAGGGTACGGGTGGCGCATCGGCATGGCTCGTCACGGGTACGGGCGGCACATTCCCGGTTACCGGCACCTTTTGGCAGGCGACGCAGCCCGTCAGTGTTGCATCAGGAGCGGTGGCCAGCGGCGCGTATGCTCCGGGAGCGTTTCAGGCTGGCGCTGGCGCGGACGGCTGGGATACAGCCGAGGGCACCACGACCAGCACGGCTTGCCCAGTTTCCGGTACGGCAACCGTAGTGGGTTGCTTGCGGTCGGCAGTCAATAATCCGGTGACCCTCGGGAGCGCATCAGGTGGCATCTCCACCAAAACCCTAGCCGCCCTGACAAATACCGCCATCGCGGTCAAAGCTGCGGCCGGACAGGTTTACTCGGCCCAGTGCAGCAATTCGGATGCCACCCACTGGGCTTATATCCAGATTTTCAACGTGGCCGCCGCCTCGGTCACGATGGGCACGACGGCACCGACAAAGTTTGTCGGCATTCCTCCAGCCTCCAATGCCGGCTTCACCTTCTCGCTGGTCGGCGATCAATATTCGACCGCCATCAGCGCTGGCGCTGCGAGCACGTCCACAGGCGGCACGGCGCCGACCACGGCCATTGATTGCACGGTGGACTTCCTCTGATGCGTGGCTATCTCACGATAGCGCTGGCGGGCTTGCTGGCGGTCGCTGGACCGTCTGCGGCTCAGATGACGCTGACGGGCGCGGGCGGAACGCAATTTAAGTCGAGCGGCACCGCATTCTCGCTCACCTATCAATCCTCAAACGGTGTAAACTCTGGTGCATCCACCACAGTTGACTACGGAACGCTCAGCTATGGTTCCGGCAATACCAGAGTTATCGTTCTGGCAACGTGGGGCCAAGCCTCCGGGGAAACCATATCGGGGGTGACCATCGGCGGCGTTGCGCTCACTCAAATATCAGGTGCGTTTTCTACTGTCGGGGGCAGCGGGGTGATTGGGGCTTCTGATATATGGATGTCAACAGCGCCGCTGGCGGGAACTTCCGGCGACGTGCGGATAACTTACTCGGCAACGCCTGGTTCTGGAATTACGGGCGTAGCGCTTTACAATTTACAAACGACGACACCGACCCCCGCGCATGTGGCGAATACAACAGCCTTTAACTCCCCCACGGCTTCCACAGCTATAACTGTTCCGAGCGGAGGCGCTGCAATCGCGATTACTGCGACTTGGGGATTCGCCGCTAGTTCAGTATCATTTACGGCCGGAGCCACACAGGACGCAAATTTCCCCCTGCCCATCTTTTCCAATCCTGTCCTGGTAGGTCACACCACGTCAACTGGATCGGTAACGGTAACTGCAACGTACAACGCCAATGCTGGCGCGCCGATGTCCTTAGTGTCGTGGGGGCCGTAGTGCTGTGGGCACGAAGGCTCATATGTGGGGCGCTGGTCGCCTTTACCGCACTTCCGGCGTCTGCCGGGCTTAGGATTCACGGCTCGGGGTCTACCGCCCCTATAGGAGGTTCGCAAGCTAACATAGAGGATTTACTTCAAGCCTCCGACCTGATCGACGTGTTCAACGTCGCGACGGTAACGCCCACGGTTCCGTCTGATGCAGGCCTGATGGATGCAGACGGCTATTTCAACGGCACGCTCGCCGGAAATGTCGGCATCTCCTTTCCCAACAGCGGCTTCTGGACAAATACTCAGTACGAGCTTCGCTTTCCCGCCGGCTTTCAGGGAACGCTGCACTTCAACGCCAACGCGACGAGTTGCACCGCCAATGTCAATGTCACGGTCAGCGGCTGCACGGGATCAGGTCCGACCGATTTCTCACCGACCACCAACGCCGGGGGCTCGGTCCAGTTCACGACAAATTCGACGCAACTGAGCGCGTTTTGGTTGGGTGGCGTCACCTACGCTCACACGGCTGGAACTAAGCTTTCGCTCTACCGCGTGAGCGACAAGACGGCGTATCAAGCCGGCGCGATCTGGACACCGGAATTGATTGCGCGGAAGATAGATTTCCACGCCAAGACCAACCGCGAAATGCAGATCATGCAGTTCGGGGCGAGCGGCTTCAACGGCGAGACAAACTGGAAATACCGGACGTCGCCGACGAGTTTCGGGTGGCAGAGCAACCACTATCCGCCAAGCCTGTGGTCGGGAGGTTCAGGCACCAGCGGCGCGATCACCGGTACGAATCAGTACACCGCAGCCGCAGCAACCGACACGCCGCTTTCCGGCTGGGTCAACGGTGAGCAGATCATCGGCGCGGTAGCCAACGCGAGCGCCGGTCAGATCGCCGTGAGCGGCGCGGTTAACAACGGTTCCGGGCTTTGCCGGTTGACGGCGAGCACCACGAACATAACGACTGGACAGGCGGTCAACGTCATCAACCTGTTTAATTCCGATGGGACCGTAAAAACGGGATGCAACGGCGTCTTCAATGCGACAGTCATCAATTCGACCACGCTCGATCTTCAGGCATCCACCTTCAACGGCACAGGCTATCTTGCCAATTCCGGATTCGTGGGCATCCAAACCCTGACGATCACGGGAAAAACCGGCGGCGCAAAGTTTATCGTCGATGTGACGGGCCTTCCTCGCAATGCGCTGTTCCTAAGCACCGTCGTCGGTGCCGGCCTCGGAACCTTTACCTATGACGATGTACTTGATGTCGTAAAGTACAATCAGAACGGGATCGGTTCGTCGGCCGCGCCAATCGAGGCCGTAATAAATCTATCGAACTCGACCAACGCCAACATCTGGGCGAACGTGCCGCCATGGGCGACCGACGATTACGTTAACAATTGGGGAGCGAATATCTGCTCCGGGCTTAATCCGTGGCTGTTTTTCTATCAGGAATATTCCAACGAACTGTGGAATCCCGGTTTTCCGCAGTGGCAATGGGCGCTCCGGCGCGGTCTAGCCTTTGGCTGGGTGGCGAGTGGAGGACAAGCAAACGAGGGCTGGGTGGGCCTTCGGTTTCGTCAGATCGCCGGCAATCTGATCCCGGCGATACCCTCCTGTGCGGCCCGCATGTCAACAATCCGGCGTGTGCTTGCCTATCAAGGCGGCGGTGATCCGACACAGGTTACGAACCTGTTCGGTGGCGCGCAGCTCAACACGACGACCGGCAACGCGCTCTACTGCACCTATACAGGCGGAACGTGGTCGGGATCGTCTTGCTCTGGGGGATCCAACTATTCGGTCAAACCGAACCGTCCGATCGATGTCGCGGAGTCAGAAGCACCCGCGCCTTACGTCGGTGGTGTGAATCTTTGCACCGGACCCGATGTTGGCTGCACGCTTGATACGACCAATGCGCCGTTCTACCAAGCGCTGGCGAACGCGTGGGAAGCCGGCAACACGGCCGCCGCGATTGCCCTAGTCGATAATGATTTCCGGCAGGCTACCACGCTCAACCAGACCGTGACCGCAGCAGGTTCGACGTTCACCACGCCGAGCGCGCACGGGTTTTCCTCGGGACAGTTCGGGACCTACGTTCTGTTCACCACGACCGGGACACTGCCGACCGGCCTTGCACTCAACACGCTCTACAATGTCACCAGTACGCCGACGTCTAACACTTTCACGGTACGCGGCCTCGTCAACGGATTCCCGGCAGGTTCGAACATCACCGTCAGTGGTGGCAGCGGCACCATGTCGGTCGGTTCGTCCAGCCAGCGCAACCTGATGTGGATGGCGAACGCCTGGTATCCATTCTTTGAAAATAATGCGGCCGCGTTCGACGGCGACCGTCCCGCCGGGATGGCAAATGTCCGGGTCGAATGGTACGAGGGCAACATCGAGCTTCAAGGGCCTGCTACACCTTCCGTCTGCACGACGATGGGCGTCACGTCGCCCAACCCCGCAATCGTCAACTTTACTGGCACGACCTCCGGCAATAACGGGATCACGGGAATATCAAGCCTGTCGAACCTGCATGTCGGCATGGTGCTGTCCGGTGCGGCCGATATTCCGGCCGGGACGTATATCACCGGCATTGGTGTGGGAGCCTTCGCCAATCTGGACCCGACCGCGATCACGATCAGCGCTAATGCGACGGGCTCGAACACGGAGTCGATCACCGCGACCGGCAACTGCGCGTCGGATGCGGCACAGGCGATCATCGCGTGGAAGAACGACAATATGTCGGAACTTTCTCAGATAGCCTATTACAAGCAGTTTTTTGGCACCGACGCATCGCAGCCGGTGACATTCGGTCTGATGCCTCACGCGCGAACGCCGGCGCAACTGGTAATGTTCGGGGAGTGCAACGGCTCTGGCGGGAGTTATTCCATGATGCCTGGTTGTCTGGCGAACTCGACGCCTTATGTGCCGTATTACAGCGGGTTTTCAACCTTCAACAGCGGGTTCAATTAGCGTATCAGCGGATCAAAGATTTGACGCGATCCTTTAACTTTCTAAAACCGGCATTCAGCTTGCCTCTCGCGGCATGAGCGGGCATCAGCACGCGCCCTTTCATTTTTTCTTCCGGCCGCGCCTTGAACACCGTGCTGTGTTCTTCCCCGGTCCAATGTGAGGGTGCCTCTCTCGTATAATAATAAGCCGCAAAGGATTTTCTCGGGGCCTTCGCGTCAGGGCTGATCGGCACGACGCCATGGTAGCTGATCTCGCTGGTTTCAAAGATCACGCAGCGATTGAAGATCGGAGCGAATGTTGCTTCGCAATGCTTGACTTCTTTGTCCCATAGCTGAAATTGGCCGCCCCAGCCCTCCTGCCACGCCGGGTTTAGGTAGAGCAGCAAATTCAGCCGGCGGTGCAGCGCGCGTTCCTTGATATAGTTGAAGTCCACATGAACATCGAGGCGGCCGCCAGGGCCGGTTATGTGGATGCCGCCACCAATCAACTGATCATCGGCGAGAACGTTTGGCATTCCTGTAATGAAGGATAGATCGTCCAAAAACGGCTGCGAGGCCAATAGATCATTCAGCTTCGCGACCGGGGCCGGGAAAAGCGCGGCGTTGGTGATCTGGACTTTCTTGCGCTCGTTGACGCTATCGAACGTCCTGCCATGGGCCAAGGCGGTGTCAAAGGCCGGGTACGAGTCCGCTATTTCCCTCGCCGCTTCTGGGATCAGAAAATCGTCGATTTTGATGTAAGGGAAAGGCTTTGCGTGAGCGAATTCCGCCTTTAACGCGTCTCTGTCGAACGGTCGCAGCATTCGAGACTCCAGTGCCTTAGCGCCCCAGCGGCACCCTGAACATCACGTAAAACAAAAGCCCGATCCAGCCGAGGCAAAAGACATATCCGAAATATTGCATGCCCCCACCACTACCCCCGGTAGCGCCCTCCCTACAAGCCGGGACAAGTGTAAATAAGGGGATTGACAAGTGGAAAGGGGAGGGTGGATAGGGCGGTCACCAGCGGTAATAAAGCGCCATGTTGAAATACAGTCCGATCAGCGTGACGATCAGAACGGCAATCCAGAGGCCCAAATTCAGCCAGCTTTTGTGATAGTTTTCCAATTCTGATCCCTCCCTCATTGGCCAACAGCGCGTAGGTATGTCAGTCGCTGGTCCTGCTCGGGCGACTTGTCGATGTCAGGTTCATTTGGCAAGGACCATCCTGAACCGCAGGATGAGCAAAGATACGATTCTCCGGCATAATAATCGCCGCCATCCTGCTTTACCCAAACCTCAGGCTTCCCACAGTGTAGACAGAAAAACTTGGTTTTCGCCCACGGCTCTGTATAGGAATGACCGGCTCTGTATTTGACGGGAAATTCGATCTCGGTCATGGCACTTTCACCTTTCGCTTATCGTCGCGCTACTGCGGCAAGAATCTTTTTGGCCCACGACCCGATGATCCAGATCAAAAGGGATGTGTTGCCGAAGATTGCGAGGATCAGGCAGGTGTATTGCACGTCTGTCATCTGATAGTCCCTGTTTAAGATCGCGTTCGAGTTGTCAAGGATTCCTTGACGACTGGCATTTCCTCTGTTTACGACCTCCGGCCTGAGGCCACCCAATCCGGGTCCTCCCCATCCTCATCCTCCAGCAACTTGCCGCACTCCTTGCATCTGATGCTCTCGCTCTCGATCACAAGGTCAGTGCTGGAGCATCTCGGGCAGAAGCGTGTTGCGTGGCTGGTCATGATCTCTGCTCAGGAACGCTAGTGTAGTCCGAGGTTCTTCATATTAAGCCGGCGCTGTTCGATCTTCATATGATGGCTTTCCCGCTCGGCGCATTCCATCACAAGTTCTCGGTTTGCGTGAGATAGCTTCGCCAAGACTTTGCCGTAGTCCATGGAACGCTTTACGGCGCAGCCGCCTTCTCCCAGCCTGCCGTCGTCGCAACCGAACCCCCCGCCCTCGTGGGCCGCAATATAAAGCGGGCAAAACTCGATGCGTGAGTGGGGGCACTTCCTGTCCTCTTCCGGCCAAGGGCTCGATAGTGGGGTAGACATCAGAGGTCCTCGGTCAAGACGGCGAGGATGCGGCAAAATGCGGGGGTAAGGAAAAGCGCTCACGGATTCGGTTGGCGACCTTCCGTGCGATGTAGATTTCGCCCGCGCCGTCGCCAGTTTCGGCGGCAACATCCTCTGCGATCTTCGCGCAGTCCTCGACCTCCTGCAGAGCGCGGTTTGCCGCCCTTATCCACCTTTCGCGCACATCACCATATGCCGACTCCCACGGGCCTGCGGCAGGGAAGGCCGCAATACGAAGCCCTTTGGCCAGTTCTTCAATTTTCTCTTCCATCTGTCTTTCCTTTGGTGAGGTATTATCGCGCGCCCTCGCGCACATCGGTCCGGATCGTCAGGCTAGGGCGCGCATATTCCAGTGCTTTGCGGCCTCTACCTCCGTGCGCTCCCATTTCGTTGACGCGCCACAAGAAGAACATAGCACGCCGAGCAGAAGCCCATTGAACCAGTCGCGCTTTGAAAATTCGTGGTATGTCGGAACGGTACCGCAGAACGGGCACGGCTCCAATTTCGGGTATGTGTTCAATCCGCTTCGTTCAAGCCCGAACGGCTCTTCTTTGGGTTCGCTCACGTCACGCCCCGGTGTCTGTTGGGGGTATAGGCCGTACATTCCGGCACGACCTTCTTTGAGATTTTGTTCGTATTTGATGGACGCGGCATCCCCGGCGGCGCACGAACAAAGATATGGTTCGCGTATCATGCGCTCTTTGCCAACTCCGCGAACCGCTCTGATAGTTACGCCTATCCCGCTGCCCTTGCAGCTTTCACACGTCATGTCGCGCTCCCTCGATCACCATTCGTCACTTAAAGACCCCCGACTGGCGGGTGATCGGGCTTCGGCGGCTTTCTCGCCGCTTTCTTCTCCAGCCATTCGCGCCGACCCTGGTTGGCCTGAATGATTGTAGCGAACTCGTCAGTGTGAGCCTCGATCAGCGTGGCTATGGCCGTCAGTTCGTCCTTCAGAAGCTCACCACGGTCGGTCCGCGCGCGATAGCCATTTCCCCATTCCCACTGAATTTCGCGCTCCATGGCCTGTCGCGGGTCTTCCTCCCACGTCTTCCAGCGCCGCGCAGTATCCGAGCACGTCATGCACGTCAGCATGGCCGTCCGCTGCGCCCCCAGATCCTTGACACGCTGAAAAAACTCCGCGCGCGTCAAGGCCTTCACCTTGGATGCGTCATAGCCGCATTCGGTAATTGCGGCGCTGGCCGGGCGCCAAGGCAGTCCGGGACGGATCACATGGTCAACTGGCTCTTTCACGCGCACCTCCTCCATCCTTATTCCGGGACCGGCAGAACCCATTTCTGGACCGGCCAGCGCACGTTACAAAGACCGTCAACCCAAACGCCGAGCGCCTCGGTGGCGTAGTATTTCGCTTCGCAGCCGGGCGGGCTCTTGGCAAGCAACCCTCCGTCTACAAAGGACTGCAACAGTTCTTGCACGGCCGGCGCATTGAAATTAAAATCGCCGCAGTCCTTGCCGAAATCGCCTGGGCGGCAATGATACCAAAGGCCGATGCTGATCATCAGGGGTGATGCCATGGGGAGTTTCCGTTTCTACTGAGGTTCGCTGGGACGCATCGTCTCGCCAGCACGATAAAGAACGCCATCGGTAATCATCGGCCGCTCGCCGGACACCTTGGCGATCATGTCGCACGCTGCCTGCGCGTCCTGATTGGTCTCGAAAGCAATGAACGGCTCCGCCATGTAAGCGGCACCGTTGGGTAGCTCGACCTTTCGGCCGATGATCCAGATCGCCATCTTCATTCTCCTTGCGCCGCAGGGGCGGGGTGGTCAGTGGTGGTGACAGCCAATATCTCGGCTTCGATTTGCTTGATCCAGCCGTCGCGAATGTCCAACAACTGTTCTTGGTCGATGGCGCAAGGATGTCCGACGCCGCGCAGAGTTTCGAGGCGCTTTCGGCCTTGGCGTTGCTCGCGCTCAAAGTCTTTTTTCCAGCCCTTCAGCGAATTGAGATACCAGCCTCTTGCCATGGTGTTTCGTTCCTCTGCATTCAGCGCTTAAGCCACTTTGCTTTTGCGCTTCGGCTTCCAGTCCAGCACGATATCGCCAGCGTTGAGCGGGTGGACTGAACGGTAGGAATTGTCGTTGACCACGATCCGGTCAACGCCGTTGCAGCGCATGTTGATCAGAAGGATATCTTCCTTCGGATCGTTGCGCGCTTCGACCTCGGCTAGGGTCTCGATCTTGCCGCCCAGATGGTAAAACGGACTTTGGGACGACTGTTTGCTGTCCAGATCATCATCGCCGCGTGACCGGGTAGAGAACCGGAAGCCGTAGGGCGTGGCACCGTATCGCTCGGTGATATCGTGGGCCATTTCCTTCGCCTTCTCGACATCCCAAGAGTCGATAGGCTTGGCGGACCGCTCAGCAACGAACGTGCCGGGGCTGTAGAACGTCACAAAGTGCTTCTGTACCTTCGCCATCGTCATCCTCCTATTGCGGCTTGTCGGCCTTCGCCGCGAGTTCGGTCAGTTCCGCCATCTGCCGCTGAATGCTCTTGGCGAGGTGGCCGCGCTGTTCCTTACTGGCGGCCGTCCGCATGTTCTCAATCTGCTCGACCAGGTTGGAACAGCGATGCCCGGCCGGCGTGTCGGCGCCCAGCTTTGAGCGCAGCGCGATCAGCTTGCGGCGGGTGTCTTCGTGGTCGAA
>Ga0207702_10000295_pt1 | contig 57681 bp, 50 predicted proteins | sample KBSCornC62_FD_184302 | JGI IMG/M metagenome (GOLD analysis project Ga0207702, IMG submission 184302) | Corn rhizosphere microbial communities from Kellogg Biological Station, Michigan, USA - KBS Corn C6-2 (SPAdes) (version 2) | ecosystem: Host-associated > Plants > Roots > Rhizosphere > Soil ...
ACCAGTTGTCGAGCCGGTGTCAATCGCACACACGGCAAAAAGACAGGTGAGCACCATCTTGCTTTGGTTCACCGTCAGTCTTTTTGCAGTGCCATTGGCATTGATGATTCACGAAGCAGGGCACCTGTTCGTCGGCTTTGTCCTCGGCTTTCACCACCTCCGGCTGCACTATGAGTCGGTCAGCTATGCCGGGCAAGACGCTTTCTGGCAGCTAATACAAGCCGGGGATTGGGCCGGCGCGGCGGTCATGGCGCCGTTTTGGAAGGTCGCGCTGCTTGAAATCGCAGGCCCCGTTGCCTCACTCGCTACCTTACTAGTCGCAGCAGTTTACGTCCGCCGCTATTGGTTGGCTGCTGCCATCGGAACAGTGGGCATCTTTCGGTTCTTGGCTCCTCTTGCATTCGTGCTCGTGAACTACCGTCTCGCTCGCCGAGGCTTGCCGCCTATGCAGCATTGGGGGATGGATGAGTTCGACTTCTGGCTGCTTACAGGCGTATCGGTAAAAGCTATTCTCTGCGCTGAGATTGCAATGATTGTCACAGGGCTGGTTTTCATTGAGCGCGGCATCAGGAAAGGAATCCGCCTCTCCGCATCAGTTGCTATGCTGTTCGGTATGTGGGCGGGCGTAACCCTCTGGTATCGATTCGGGCCGCACATATTGCCGTGAACGCGTCAAAGCGTGGTTGCTAACTTTTCCACTGCTGCATTGAGGAAGAATGTAACAACTTCCATGGTCGTTAATGTGGGACGGTCAGGGGATAGCAATAGCGTCGATCGTTCAGCTGAAACTCGCCCTTGTAACCGGTGCACCAGAGATCGTCAGGGTGCAGGCCCTCGGACAACGGCGTCCCTTCGGCTCGACTGCGACGCCGGCCCATGGTCTGGACCAGTCCGTGGCGATCCAAAATGGCGTGAATGTTAGAGGCGGCGGGAGTCTTGACAGCATGCGGCAGGCGCCGCAGGAGACGCTCTCGCATCTTCCGTGCTCCCCAGTGAGGTTTCTCTCGCTTGGCGCTTCGGATCGCCGCTTCCACCGGCTCGGGTAACTGGTTGGCGTAACGGAAGGGCCGCCGTGTTCGATCACTCAGTCCTTCCAGTCCACATTTCTCGATCACAATCGCAATCCAGACCAGCGCCGCCACGATAGAGGATAATAGAAACATAAAGTGTGGGACCTCACCTATGAAAGATCGCAACACAAGCGAAAGTGATGATTTTCGACTTACTGAGCTGGAGGCTAGGATCTTAAGAAAAATCGAAGGCGAGGGCTGGTACCCCGGTCTCTGGTTTCCCGTAGTAAACAGAGACATGCTAGATTTCGGTTCAGATGCATCCGATGAGGCACTGTACGCGGCGTTTGCGAGTCTAGTCCGAAAACGAGCACTGATTTCGACAAACGACAACCCTGAATGGGCGCTTGCACCAGGTGCCTTTGAATCTGCGATTCGAACCCTTAGCCGTTTACGGGGACCTGTAGGAGTTCAAGGCTATCGGCTGCACAGCTCCTCACCTCACCAGCATTTCGATAAACGCGCCGGCAGATATATTGCCGGGGATCATTGGCACTTGTTTGAAGTCAAACCACTAGACGAGGTTCAAGATAGTAAATGCTTTTGGCAGGATGTTGGAGTTGCGAATTCATTCCCACCGGCACCCGATGGAGCTGTTCCGGTCACCAGTATTGACCTTTCCCGAGGGTAAACATGAAATTGTCGTGGCGAGTTCTTGGATTCGATGTGAGAGAAGGCAAATCAGATTGCCTAGAATCGCCATTGCCGCAAAGAATGCGTGACCAGTTCTTGCTGAGACCGGAAATAGCCTGCCCATTCTCCGTCGACTATCACATCTGGCCCTCGCTATTTTTGTTTCATAGCCAGATGCGCATGATTCATGCCAGCGCCCAAGGTCTTGTTCCCGCAATACTCGCCGATGGATTAGGGTTATGGACCAACCTTGAATTCATGCATTTAACACTTTTTGCAAGCCAATCAGAGTGGAATACAGATCTCAGTGGAATTGCTCGCACCACAAAATACGACTGCCAACGAATTTCCTTCAAGCTTGATTTCTTTTCCGAAACTGGAGCCAGACCGTATTCCAGAAGACAGCGTGATGCTCGGTTACGATGTGGCAGACGCAGGTTTCTGGAGCGGTCTGTCCAACTGCGGATACACGCAATCGGAACTGGAACGACTCCGGCCAGAGTGGTCAATGCGGATCAACGACTTTGGACTACTCCGGTCGGAAAGTGATGCGCTTGCTTTCAAGAACATTTCGGACCAGAGAGTTCCAGAACATGCGCCATTTTGGGTCTATCGGCTTCACCGACTATCTCAGAGAGTTGAAGACGGATGCATAAGCCCGTAGACAATCGGAGGGCTTTCGGTCAATCGCAAATCCGGAATTTTGTGTTGTGCCTTGTGTCGTAACCGGGTGATCCATGCCCATACGTATAACAACAACTGGATTGGTTTTAACGTGGTTGGCATGGATGGTGAGATTCCGTTGTTCGAACAATGTCCCGTGTGCGGGCGGTGCCGGCGAATCTCTTCTCTCAAAGAACCGCATATGACGCAGCTAGGGAAGCCCTACAGTGAACTCCCGCATACCGGCCTGGGCGCTTCGCTACAGCATCCAGTCTGTCAAGGATGGAGGGAGCGTGAGCACCTGGCTAGGAGACCGTCCGGGTTAGAGGACTTCTATCGCGCACACGGTCTCTGCTACTCCTGGTAGTTCCGGAATACTACCTGGCCCTGCGTCGCAAGGTGTGTGCGGCGACCTGCCACCCCATCTCAGGTGCTGCGCGCCGCCCTTCCCGTGGGATTAGAGTTGATTAGGAAGGGAATTGAACGATGGCCGGTTGTTGGCTCAGGAGGAAGGCGCTCCGGGAGGATCGTCCAGTGTGAATAGAAGTGTTGAGTGGAACCAACAGTGAGCACAGAGAACGGTGAGGTATGTTCTTCTCACCCTCTCCGATTAGTCAGACGCGCAGCCTAATGAGGGCATCACGCTGTAACTTGAAACGATACCTTTGGTCGCGACACTATCTCTTGCGACTAAAGCAAGAGATCTGAGCGATGGGCAAAGACTGTCGCAAGAAGCAAGGAGAAACGGATGCGAACTGCCAAAGTAATTAAGTTTGCCCTTTTTCTTGTTCTGCTGGGGATCAATTCGGACGCTCTGGAGGCGCAACCCCTGACTGCCTTGGATCAACTCACGAGAGAATCCAGCTATATTTTCTTGGGAACCGTGACGAGAGCCAAAGCTTCAACCAGCTCGTTGCTGCCCGCGAATGACAGTACCATCGTCGTGCGCGTAGATGTCGTTCTTCATGCACCTGAAACGCTGGCCGACTACACGGGACAGGAGCTGACCATCCTGTTGCGCGAAATCAAGAGCGTGAAGGAAGGCCAGCGCCTGGTCTTCTTTACTAACGGCGGCCTTTTTGGAAAAGGTATCGCGCTAAGAGAAGTGGGCCATCTCGTACCACCTGCAGGAACCGCCGACCAAACCAAGCTGCTGCGCGCGCAGATCGCTGACGCTCTGCAGAAGAAGACAGATGAAGATGTCGGGCGGCGCATTGCTAGCGCCGAATTGGTAGTCGTCGGCAAGGTTCTCGAGACGCGTCTGGCAAAACCTATGGAGCGCAGTCCCGTGACAGAGCACGATCCCGAGTGGCGGGAAGCGGACATCCAGATTCAGTCGGTCGAGAAGGGGCAGTACTCGGGGCAGACCATCAATGTACTGTACGCCAACAGCCTTGATTCTCTTTGGGCAGAAGCCCCAAAACTCAAGCAAGGCCAGCAGGGCATCTTCCTTCTACATAGAAATGAAGTGCAGTGGCCGGGTATTGAGAAGTTTTACGCCCTTGTTAACCCATTAGATCTGCAACCAATTGGCCGATTGGAGCGCGTGAGGCAGATCCTGAAGGGGGGATTGTGATGCAATCTGCGAATCGCATTTCCCACCAACAGCGGCGTGCGCGCATGGGCGTCAGTTTTCTTGGCCTTCTCGCAGTTATCTCGCTTTTCAGCAGCCTGGTCGCCGGTCAGGTAACCGTGGTCAACATGACCCCGACGCCGCAAAGCAACGAAGTGAATAATGATGCGGAGCCGAACATCGCTGTGAACCCCGCGAACGCGAACCAGATCGCTGCAACGGCTTTCACGCCTTGCCCCACCGCTGGCAGCAATGCTCCCATCTACGTCTCCACCGATGGAGGCGCAAACTGGACCTTGAACTGCATCGTGCCGGGAGGCAATACATCTTTTGGGACAGGCGACATCACCATCCGTTTTGCCGGTTCAGGTGGGATGCTGTATGCGGGTGACCTGCGGGGCGATTCGTTTCTGGTGATGAATATTCTGCGCACGGCTGATTTCACAGCCATGACGCCTATGACTGTGCTCGAAACCAGGGGCAGTGAGGACCAGCCCTACATTCAAGCCACAACGGTCCTAGCCAGTTCCAGCCCTGACCGCGTTTACGTGGGCAATAACAATCTCGGCAGCTCACAGTCAGCGACGGTCGACCTCTCGCTAGACGCGGCTACGGCTCCCGCGCCCGCTGGTCTTGGCCCTCATGGAGTCGAGACCCGAACCACGTGCGGGCAGGATGGCCCTCCCACGCGCACGGCGGTTCACGCCAATGGCACGATTTATGCTGCTTTTTTTCGTTGGGTCAGCGGTGCTACCGGCTGTGCCTCCGGAATCACAACGATCATGGCTGACGTTATTGTCGTTCGCGATGATAACTCGGGGTCGGGAACAACTCCTTTTTCAGCCCTTAGTGACGTGCCCAGTCCTCCCGGTGACGGTCTCGTCGGCAGGCGCGTGGCCACGTCCATCCCGCTTCGCTGGCGCGCGGACTTTGGTTCGCAGATCACCCTCAGCAGCCAGATTTCGATCGCAGTAGACCCCAACGACAGCCGGGTGGTGTGGCTGGCATGGGCGGACGGGGCCAATGTTGATGCCAGCAACTACACCATTCATGTGCGCAATTCTACCGACAGCGGTGCTACCTGGAGCGGTGACCTCAAGTCCGTCGTCTCCGCAACTAATCCTGCGCTCGCTATCAACAGCAGTAGCAAAGTCGCTCTTCTCTATCAGAGATTCGTCAACCCGGGAACGTGTGCCAGTGGAGGGAGCTGCTGGGAAACCCATGTGGAACGAACGCTGGACGGGGCGACCTGGTCAGATCTGGTCTTGGCCAATGTTTCCGCTGCTGCGCATACCGGAAGTCACCGCGATATTGGAGATTACGATCATGTGATGGCTTCTGGCAAAGACTTCTACGGCGTCTTCTCAGCTGACAACACGCCCAATCTGGCGAATTTCCCCAGCTCCGTCACCTACCTGAGGCACGTCGATTTCACCACGCATCAGCTGTTCGCAGATGCGGGGCATACAACCGCCGTCGGTACCTCCATCGATCCCTTCTTCTTCCACATCACCGAGCTGCCTCCTGAAGATGAATTTTACGTCCGCGATTGGTCCGATAGCCCCGTGCCCGCCAACCACGATCAGGGGCAGGAACCCTCCACCAATCCGGTGTTTTACCTTACCAGCGACGTGTGGAACCGGCGCTCCAATACTACCGGTGGTTTTGATGCCACGACCGATCGTCCGGTCCAAGAGAACCCGTGGGAAGCGGCGCTTGGTCATAACTATGCTTTCACGAGAATCAGCCGCAAGGCCGCCGCGGCGGCTAGCTCTCCCGATCGCAACGTAACCGCTACGTTTCTGTTTGCTGATTTTGGTTTGGGAACCTCCTATTCCAGTATCGGATCGCTGCCGCCGGTGACGTTCCATCCTGCAGATACAGTGGAGGTGATCCCCGATGGTGGGGGGCTGCAATGGGACTTGCCCGTCACCCACTCGTCGCACGTGTGCATGGCGGTTGAGATCTCGGTGCCTGCCGCTGGCGCGTTGCCGGCTGACAACTTTAATGGCGATCTTATCGGTCATGCGCCCGGCTGGCCGACCACGGACCTAATGGTGATCAACGACAACAACAAGGCTCAGCGGAACATGGGTATCTATCCGGCGCTGGGAGCATCAAGCGTTTCCTTTTTTGCCGTCATCCGCAATGCCGCAGATTTTTCTCGCGATATGGTATTGCGTCGCCGGGTTGATGAGAGGGTTGCCTCTAAGCTTCGCGGCGCGCGTGTCGACATGATCGGAATCGACGGTCACGAGCAACAATCTGGTGACATTCTGACGCTGCACAATATGAAACCAGGCGAGAGCCGTTGGCTCAGTCTGACCTATACCCTGGCCCCGGGCAAGCCAGGTGAAGTCTTGCCAGTCGCATTTGAGGAGATGGTCGGAAATCATGCCGTCAACGGCTTCGCCATTGCTGCGCGCCTTTCGTCGTGGAACTCGGTGGCTGGTGAGAACCTGCGATTTCACATCGGCGTCTTCTCCCGCCTTGCAGTTGCGGGCAAAATGGCCGAAGCAAGCCAGGAAGAACGTGCCGCTCTTGCACTGCTTAAGAAGCGTCCTCTACCCGCAAGTTATATGAGACTGCTGAAGCAACAAACGCCTTTGATCAACAGCCTTTTGAAGAAGTTGATTGAAGTCGGCCGGTCGGGCGACCCATTCCGAATTCAGGAATCGATGAAGGCATTACAACTGGCAGTGAAGTCCGGGTCTGCTATTCGTGCAGCCGCAGCTCACATGGTTCTCTTGCACAAAGTTGATGCGTTTCAAACTATGCTGCAGGAGAAGGGATATCTTTCACGCTAAACAGTTGTCCTTGTGAGTTGTTCCGTGGCATGCGTCGGCCGCCGAAGTGTTGCCTAGGATACGTGCATGGATCTATAACTCAATGATTCTCATGGGTCCCTGAGGTCTGCTCATGTCTCGAAAGTGCTTGAAAAGGCAGGAGAAATGTCAGCGTGGCGCTTCGCCTTAACCCGAGTGATGCCACAGCACATTACAATCTGGGGATCCTTTGCAAGCCAAAGGTGAAGCCGGGGCTTCAAAGGAATTTGTGGAGCCTGCGTGCTGGAGCCGCAAAACAAAGAAGTGTGGGGGCGCAAATCCGCGTTCGAGCGTAGCTTTTCGGGGAAACCTTAGAGTAATTTGGAACCAAGCGATTGTAGTAAGCAGCGCCCCATTTTCAATTACCTGGACAAAGTATCCAATGTACTCTTCTTGATTGCAGCCGCGTCGGTCTCGATTCTCTTTTGTTGACGACGGCGGGCGGCCTTCTCCGCGGTATTGAGCCAGGTCTCCAGTTTCTGCCGTCCCATTGGTTCGTTTTCCAAAAAGTCGTAGAGTTTGTTTTCCAAGAAGTCCTGCCAGCGCCAGGGCGAAGTGATAGCTCGTGCACTAAGAAACTCACGGGCATCTTTGATGCTGGAATCCGAGTAAGTGCCGTCGGCCAACAGGCTCTCAAGTCTGCGATGCCAGAGAGATGCATCATGCGCTCTTTTCTTAGATTTCCGGTCGTGACGGCTTTCGCGTGCTTCTGTCTTCAGACACACTTTTTCTCGCAAGGAAAGCACATGAGATTTCCAAATCCGCTTGTTGGACAGGCCGTATCGGTAGCCGCAACTCCTGGAGGTCACTGTCCTAAGGATATCGACTGGCACGAAGTGGCTGCCGGGTTGTGGCCGGTGTTGAAGACCAAGCAATTGATCATGCACGCCGCGGTTTGCAACCACTGTGGCCCCGCCCTTCGAGCTGCAACGTCTGTGGATGACGAGCCTACTCCTCAGGAAGAAAAAGTGCTCGCGCAATTAAACCAGCCATCGCGGCCTGTGGGTAGAGTCGAGTCAGAACTAATTACAGCGGTCCCCAAATCTCCCCGACTCTGGCGTCGCTCTCTGCAGTGGAAAATACCTATTCCTGCGGTAGGGCTGATAATTCTTGCCGGAGTGTTATGTGCGCGGCTGCTGTCGTCATCAACGCCACTGTCGGGATCGAGATTTGCGGAATTCGCAGTTGATACGCACCGGCAGCATGCTCAGGGAAATCTTGCGCTTGATATTCGCTCAGCCTCGCAGCTGGCGCTCAACGAGTGGCTCAAAGCGAAATCACAATTTGCCCTGGCTTTGCCGGCGTCCCCTGCGGCACCTGGCGAAGAGCGCCGTTACCGCCTGGAGGGCGCACGGCTCGTGTCCGTCGCTGGGAAGACCGCTGCCTACGTCGCTTATCACATGCAGACCGGGCCTGTGAGCCTGATGGTGATACCTGATACCGTGGCCGTCGCTTCAGGAGGAGTCGAACTTGATTTTCAAAGGGTGAATTTTCACTACCGCATGGTGAATGGCTACAAGGTTGTTACCTGGTCGGTGCACGGCCTGACCTATGCCTTGGTTTCGCAGGAAGGAAATCGCAAGCAGCAATCCTGCATGGTTTGCCACTCCGCTATGCATGACCGCGATCTAAGCCAAACCCCAACTCCGTTGCCTGCCGAGCGAAACGCCATCCACCCTCTCTGGCAATAGAATTTCCGCGCACAATCGAGGATTTCAAGGAGAGTGTTCCAGAGATGCGAATCATGGGCAGCTCTGCCGTCGGATTGGCTTGTTGCTTGCCAGCCCGTTCGCGACTAGGTCCGTTAGAGAACCCGCCATTTCCGGAAAAGAGATCTTCCACAATCCGCATTGCAAAACAAACAATCCCAAGCGAACGCCGTCTAGAAAAACCCGCGATCGTCAAAGGAATATTTTTTGCTGGCGAATACATGTACCTCGGTGAAAAGCAAACTCTGTTGAGATCTCGTCATGTCAAGTGAGGCCGACCACCAGAAAAGAAAATTCGCAAGTGTCGCCTTAAAGGGCGTTGAGGAAAGCGCCCTGCGGAATGGGTTTGCGATAAGCCTGGTACACAGCGCGCCCTTATTTGTACACAATCTCAAATTCGAAGGAGAAATTGAAATGAAAACCGTAAGTCGCTCACTGGCGGCCAGTCTTTTGCTCACCTTTGCGAGCTTGACCGTGGTTGCCCAGAACACAACGTTCAACATGGTACGCTCTGCCGGCGCCTCCGCCGCCAACTGCATACCCGAGGCTAGGGGGAGGGTAACGATCAACTCTCTGGGCAATGTGGAAGTCATGCACCTGGAAGCCAGCGGCCTGCCGCCGAAGACCGAATTTGACGCGTTCATAATACAGCTCCCGAACTCTCCCTTTGGTTTGTCCTGGTACCAAGGCGACCTCACGACTGACGAACACGGCAAGGGGGTTGCCGACTTCATTGGCCGGTTCAGCGTTGAAACCTTCATCGTTGCTCCGGGAAGCGGTCCCGCACCGGTGTGCATGACCAGAGTCCATTCCCAGATGCAAGCGTAAACCCCGCTACAGGACCGGTTCATACCTTCCACGTCGGCCTGTGGTTCGGTTCGCCAGAAGCCGCTTCCTCGGCCGGATGCCCGAGTACACCGACGCCCTTCAATGGTGAACACGACGCTGGCATTCAGGCGCTGAGCACGCGTAACTTTGCCAATGCCAATGGTCCACTTCGCAATATTAAGTAACGACCGAGTCTTGTCATTTGCGACAAGATGGATAGTCTAAGTTCGCCTGGAATAAATTGACGCTCGGGGGCGATTGTTATCCCGAGGGCGCCGGCGGCCAGCCGGGGAGGTTGGCCGCCGGTAGTGCGCCGGCACGGCTCGTCAAAAAGCGTCTGGTGGTTGGGCCGCTGCCAGGAGTGCCGAAGGACGCGAAGGCGGTCAACTATGAATGAGGGGCGGCTAGACCATCTCGATCGTTCTATTCGATCCTTGCAAACTGGAGTGCAGCACCTCCAAACGGCAACCGCAACGGATGTTCGCCGCTTGCCTAAATGCGCCGCGGAGAGTTGATTGGATTCTTTTTAAAGAGCTTCGGCTGCGACGCAGTTCCTCGATAATAGCGGTCTGGAGCGTTATCAGAAAATCCAGAAGGGTTGAGAAGCCTCGAGCCGCCAAGTGGTCGAATCCTGCTCCAATCGATTCGGCGACCACCACCATTAATGTGATCCATAGCCCATCTGCGAGAGCGTCGGCACTCACCAAATGGGTGTAGAATCACAAATATATTTTCGCCACGGGGCAGAGGGGCATCTGATGAGGCCTCCGAAGGTCACCCCCAACTCCAAGGCTCGTACACCAAAGAAGGGCCAGTCTCCCAGACCCGCGGATGTCAGCAGGGGAAGGGCACTTGAGCACGCGCTCCGAGACAGCGAATCGCGCCTCAGGGCAATCCTCAACGCTGAGCCCGAATGCGTCAAACTGTTTTCTCCTGACCACATTTTGGAGTACATCAATCCGGCCGGTCTGGCGATCTTTCAGGCCGACTCGCTTGAGCAAGTAGTGGGAAGAAATTTGCTCAACGGCCTCGACCCGAAGTACGCTGTCGAATTCCAAGAACTCACCAAGAGAGTGTTGCGGGGCGGCCCTGGCACGTTGGAGTACGAAGTTACCGGATTGAAGGGTCGGCGGTTGCGGCTGGAAACGCATGCGGTGCCACTTCGGGATTCAAGGGGGCGTGTCGAGCATCTGCTTGCCGTGACTCGCGATATCACCAAACAGAAAGCCGCCGAAGAGGCGCTTCGCTCCAGCGAACACAAGTTCCGTGCGCTCATCGAGAATAGTTGTGATGCCATCGCTCTTCTCAGTCGCGAGGGTGACATCCTCTACTGCAGCCCATCCACCTCAAGGATTGTGGGCTACTCAACTGATGAATTAAAAAGTGTCCGCCTTGGCAAATTCTTTCATCCGACGGACCGGCCATTTATGCGGCGAGAGTTCGATGCCGTTGTCGACGAACGGAAGAAAGCCGTTGAATTTACGGCCCGCGTCCGCCACAAAGACGGCTCCTGGTGCGTGGTCGAGGGTACGCTCACCAACCTGCTGCACAATCCGGACGTGCAGGCTATCGTGGCCAACTACCGCGACATTACCAACCGGGTGCGTGCCGAACGAGCGCTCCAGCGGGCCGAAGAAAAATTCGAAATTGCCTTTCGCTCGAGTCCTCTGGCGATGTCAATCACGACACAGTTCGAAGGGCGCTTCTTGGATGTTAATGACGCATTTCTCTCCATGTTTGGCTACAGCCGTGAACAGATCCTTGGGCGCACATCAGGGGATGTCGGGGTATGGGCAAAGCCCGAGGATCGCGATGCGCTGCTCAGGTGCTTGTCCGAGCCCGACAGTTCCGTAACCATGCAGTTTGGCCTTCGAGCCAGCGCAGGCCAAATTCGGCAGGCTGAACTCTCTGCTGGTCTGATTCAGCTGGATGAGGTTCCTTGCGTCCTGACTATCGCGCGGGATATCACCGAAGCCAAGAACCTGGAACGACAGCTGCAGCAGTCGCAAAAGATGGAAGCCGTCGGTCGGTTTGCAGGAGGTGTAGCTCATGACTTCAACAACATTCTGGGCGTGATTATGGGCTACAGCAGCATGTCTAGGGAGAAACTGACGAGAGAGCATCCGGCAAGAAGAGATCTGGCCCAAATTGAGCGAGCCGCCGAGCGTGGCGCGTCCCTTACTCGGCAATTGCTCACATTCGATCGCCAACAAGTTGCCTTTCCGCGGCCGCTGGATTTAAACGCGCTCATCGGCGACATCAGCGATATGTTGGCTCGCGTCATCGGAGAAGATATTACTTTGTCTTTTCGGTCCCGTGGCCGGGTTGACGCCATCCGTTGCGACGCCGGACAGTTAGAACAGATTCTCTTGAACCTTGCTGTCAATGCACGCGACGCCATGCCACAGGGCGGAAAACTGACAATTCAGACCAAGATGGTGGAATTTGATGAGAACGAAGGGCCTCAGCATGGACTATCTGAACCGGGCAGGCATGTGATGCTCTCGTTAAGCGACACGGGATGTGGAATGGATGAATCCGCTAAAGCGCACTTGTTCGAGCCCTTCTTCACGACCAAGGGACCTGGAAAAGGGACTGGGCTTGGACTGTCCACTGTCTATGGAATCGTCAAGCAGAATCGTGGGTTTATTTGGGTTTACAGCGAGGTGGGAAAGGGGACAACCTTCAAAATCTATTTCCCGTCCGTTCCCCACAAGGCCGAGCCGATACGGACCAGGGAGGAACGCAGGGAGATTCCTTCGGGCAACGAGACGATTCTGCTGGTTGAGGATGAGCAGGCTCTAAAGAGCCTGACGAAAGAGATGCTGCAATCGGGCGGGTACCGGGTGTTGGCGGCAGATGATCCTGAAAGCGCCCTTGGCATCCTTATCGAGAAAAAAGAACACATCGACTTGCTGTTGACGGATGTGATCATGCCGGGTATGAGCGGAGCGGAATTGTCGCGACGCGGCCGCCAAGCTGTGCCTGCGCTAAAAGTGATCTTCATGTCGGGTTACGCCGGTGATGTGCTGGACCGACAGATCGCGCCTGTTCCGGATCTGGTGCTCATTGAAAAGCCCTTCTCGCGACTCTCCTTGTTAAGCAGAGTCCACAATGTCATGCACCAGACAACCGGTTGACGGCCACTACATCGCTGCAACGTCAAAAGGTGCCTTTCTCGAGGCACCTTTTCTGTTTGCAGCTTCCTACCACATGGTGAAGTTCACTTTGTCGAGCCAAATCGCGTAATCGGTCATCATCTTGTTACCGTCTTGCTGATAATTGATGGTGACGCCGTTCCATCTCGTTGTCCCTGGCGGACGGGTAATGTTCAGTGTGTGAGTGACTCCGTTCAAGGTGATGGACTTGAAGAGCAGGTTGCCGCCGGAAGTCCTCTGTGCCTGAATCACAAGATGATTCCAGGCGTTGTTCTTGGGATAGCAAGGAACCCCTGTCGGTACCCACTTCTGGTGAACATTGTCCCAGGTGTCCCACTCATGGCCGCCAGCGATCCGGCATTCGTGCCCCCAAATGTAGCCTTTTCCATTCTTGGAGCCAAGGAACTGATTGATGTCGAATTCAAGGGCCTGAGAAGACGGCAAGCTGTTCGCGTAAAAGTAAACGTCGTATGCGAAGTTATGAGCGTTGTTAATGAGCGTGTGGTTGGCGTCCGGAAGGCCCTGAGTGGAAAAATCTCCCACGAGGTGGTTGTTCCACAAAATGTCGGCATACGGATGTGTGCCCCCGATCGCATGTTTGGTGGCGTTACCGCTCAGGGCCGGGGACGAAACGCCCCTGGTTCGGCTCCAATTCACCGCGCTCGAAGTGGACGAGCAGGAACTGCAGATCGCCCAAGTCGGAGCGAGGAGGGCATAGCCTGGTGCCCAGCTGTTCTTCTGCAAGTTTGTGAACTTGTGATAATACGGGCTAGTGGATTGAGCAAAGGCAGCAGAACACACCACTACCAAACAAAGAGCGACAAAGTACTGTTTCAATCTAAGGTTTCCCCAGCAAAGAATGTATTGGGCTTAAGGGAGAGTAGACATGGATCAACTTGCGATCAACCCAATTCCAAAGTACCCGTGTAAGACTTGTGTCATTGGCGACTTACGGATGAACCGGAGGCGAACAACCGGCAAACTGTCGTCTTAGAGTGGCTTCCATCTGTTTTGCGCTTTTCTTTAGCCAGCAAGTTGCAGGCAACTGTACGCTCTGGACTCTACGTCAGTACCGGTACGACGACGCGCTTGGTAATTCGCCATTGTAAAAAGCGGGCGGCAATGGTAAATGCCCCTATCACTCCCCACAACAAGGCACCAAATGTCAGCACCAAAAACTGAGAGTCGCGTCTGTCATCCGGCGTGCTCGTAATGATGCCGACCATCGTCACTACCCCCAGGCACAAGAAAATCGCGGCAAAGACGGTCTCGCCGATCGTGATTCGTGGAGCGAGTACTGCCTTGCGTGCTGCCAGGAGCGCGTCGACACCCCTGCCCGCCAACCACCAGAAGAACACGCCTACGATTGGCCAACTCAACGCACGCCAAGTTGTGAACAGCAACCCTCTGGGGACCCACTCCCGTTCGATATGACGGGCGAGCAGATAGGGTATCTGCACGATACCCACTGGCAAGTTCAAGGCTGGGGGCACCTTGATCAGAAAGTCGCTTATGCGAAAGGCCCTGTCCTCAGCTTGTTGCTGTTGAGGAGTGAGTGAGGGAATCTCAATGTTGATGGGCGGGCCAGCCTCTTGCTGTTGTTGAGCCTTCTCGGGGAGGTCGGCGTGAATCGACTGCAAGACCTCGAAAAGCACGAAGTATCGCGAGGGCCACAAGGCAAGGATGCAGATTAGTAGCTGTGCAATTGGAAGGACCTTACGAAACGTAAATTCTGATCGGCGTCGGTTCATCTGGGCAGAGAGTGTAACCGATGAACCCGCGAAGCCAAAACGGTGACATCAGGAGTTTCGCTCCGATTGCAACCCCAGTTCGATCGTCGGTTGAAGTGAACTAACCCATGTCTCCGGAACGCCATCGGCCTCTACAACTTGGGTATCCCGATCTGCACGAGTTGTTGTCAGCACACGGCCCCGCATCGACTCACGCCAGAGAACCAGCAGCCCCAACCGCCTTCCCAGGCTTCGGTGACAAATATCGCACTTGGAATTTTGGGGTGGTCTACCGCGTTGCCTCTCACAATCTACCGATTGTTCGGTATCGAACGATCATGGCTATGAGGGGACAATCAACTTGAAAAGCCACGCCTTGGGCAGGCATGCAGGCGTTCAGCCGTCATACAGAGGCGTGCAAAAGAAGCTGAATGAAAGGAGCATGCCCTGTTCTGAGAAAGTGAGTGAGTATGGCCAAGAAAAAGAAACCCGCAGTGACACTTCCCGGCACAGTTGAAAAGATCGTTCCGTCGAACCGCTACGAGCCCGAGAAGGCGGAAATTGCCGTCGATGGTGCCGATCCTCTGTACAAAGAGGTTCGTGTTGAAAATAAGCTGCAAGACGACGAGGGCAAGGAAGTCGGACTGAAGCAGGGTGCAGAAGTCGAGGTGACCATAGAAGCAGAGCCACACCAAACGACTGCGAAGAAGCCGACTGCGAAGACCGAATCAGAAAAGCCGGAAAAAGAGGAGCCAGAAGCTGTTTGAACTCACGCCTTGAGGGTTTGTGGAGTCATGCCTTCCGACGTGTCCCTTTTTCCCAATAGCTCTCAACTAACTTCAACCATTTGTCGATCTCAATAGTCTCGTTGTCAGATTTGATTGGCTGTTCGGGAACTGATGGAACTGGCCCGATTTCGGCGACCCAATCTGCACGTTTTCGATTGCTCTTTTGTCCAACAGACTTCTTAGGCATTTTGCGGTCTTTGGGCATTCTTGTCGCAGCTCTACTCTCCCTTCAAGAAATTCGCCAACGAAGGTGCGCACGCTTCACACCTAGACTCTAACGATCCGGCAGTGTTCGATGAAATACTGTGCAATCCTTAAAAAGCTCGATTTGTAACGGGTAATCCGTTAAGGGGTGCCAGACTCATTTGGGTGTTGTCGGTGATGTCTGCAAATCAGACTTTCCGGAGCGGCGTTGGCGCAATTTGGCGTACTACGAAGGGCTTCGCGCGTATTATGCTGAGCACAATCGCTAGTAGTTCCTCCCAAGTTTGGTGCAGTATGTTAACCACTGAATGGAAGCCCACCCGCTCGTGGCGGGAAGTAGCCCAGTTGGTCTTGCAGGAACAAGACCACGACACAGCCCTTGAACTGGCCGAAGAACTCATCCGTGCTCTGGGCGCTGGTACTATGTGCCGCATGGAAGAGATCAGCGCAAAAGAGAAGACCAGCAAGACCGCGTAATTTGCAACCCCGCGTATGCGCGTCGCGTTCGACCAAGCATAGAGGCGCCATCTGGACGGACACTCGCCCAGCTAGGTGCCGAGGATTTCACGCACAGCCGCAATCAATATCTCCGGTTCTGGATGGATAGATCGCTCGACATTCTGCATTGCTCCTTCGTGTGCTCTCAGTCAAGGCAGTACTGGGCAATTGCAATGCCGCCTGAAGTGCACGATGATCCGTCCTTATCCTTGGCTGGGACCGTGTGCCCAAGGATCACAAGATCGAAGTTGCAGTTCGGTGCTTCAAAAGCTTCAAGGCAGCAACGAATCCTTTCGGCTGAGACAACCTGTTATCCCAACTGTTGAAGCATCAGTTGCCGTGTCCAGAGCAGGGACGGATCGTAGGAAATAAAAAGAATGCGCTTGGCCATACGGTCGCGGGGGGGGCGACCTCTAAGATAAATCCACATCACGCGATGCTGGAGGAGCAAGAAATCGACCCCACCAGAGAAGCGCAACTAGCGAGGTGCCTTCTTTTTCATCCTGAAAACCAGAATCACAAAGACGACTACTGCTAGAGCGCCAGAAACTATTCGAATCAGAGTGACGTTGTCCAAAGTGATTCCCTCGGCAGGGATTGTGCCCCGCAAATGAATACTACGTGCAAGTCGTGGGCTTGGCCTAGAACTAACGGTAACCTGCGTTGGTTACTGTCAGCGAGCTCCGGCAAATATTATAGAGAACGTAGTGGCATAGGCGGCCTCCAAGGGGCATGGCGCTTTTAGTGTACGCTGTTTGTTTGGCGTGATTCATTGGGTGGTCTCACCATCCAGAGCGCCATTGGTCCCGGACGCGGGATAGTTGGCGCGAAATCCGGATAGCATTCAAAATGCCTGCACGCGAAACAAATACGTCACCGATTGCGTATCTCATGCCGTGCGCCCAGCACATCGGTACCTGCTCTGGCCAGTTTTCTGAGCTCTAGCAACGAGGGAACAATCATGGCCTTGCACGATCTCCGCATCGCCGTTCGCAATCTGCTGAAGTCGCCCGGATTTACGCTCACCGCGGTGTTGATGCTGGCCTTCGGCATAGGTGCCACCACCGCAGCGTTCTCTATCGTCGAGTGCGTGATTTTGCGACCATTACCATTTCCCGAATCTGATCGATTAGTCCGCTTGAATGACATCATTCAGGGCGCACAGATCGGGGGCAATGGCGAAGATGGTGTTACCGGACCCGATATTCAGAATTACATGCGTGACACGCACAGTTTCGCGGCCCTTGGTGGATTCCGACAGACGGGTTACGAGTTAGGGGGAATCGGCGACCCGGCGTCGGTGAATGCAACCCGCATGTCTGGAGGAGTCTTTTCTGCCTTGAAAGTCTGGCCTTTCCTGGGCCGCTACTATACGCAGCAGGAAGACGATCAGACACAAAAAGTAGCGGTGGTCAGCTATCAATTCTGGCGCAAACGGCTACACGGCGATCGCAGTGTGCTGGGAAGAAAAATACTTCTCGATCGTAAATCGTACGAGATCATCGGGGTCATGCCACGGAGTTTTGAGTTTCCGCTGGTACCGGGGCATTTGAGCCACTCCGAACTATGGGTACCGCTCAGCCTCACTACGGACGAAGCCGGTCCCAACGGTGCAGCGAACTGGAACTTTGACATGGTCGGGCGGCTCAAGCCTGGAATTTCTGCCGCACAAGCGCAAGCTGACGCCGAGCCAGTCGCGCAACAAACGGAACGCCAGTTGCCATCATTTGTGTCAAGCCTTCGTTTTCGCCCGGTCGTGCACTCCCTACATGAAGACACGATTGTTGACTCGCGGGTCCTTGTGCGGATGCTATTTGTCGCAACCGTAGTTGTGTTGATGATTGCATGTGCGAACCTTGCGGGGTTGCTTCTGGTCCGGGCGATCCGCCGCCGCCGCGAGATCGCCGTGCGTCTCGCTCTGGGAGCACGAGCCGGCGCATTGCTGCGTCAAGCAATGATCGAAAGTCTCACGATAAGTGTGATAGGGGGCACGCTCGGCCTGATCGTTGCAGAGCTGACGATTCGGGTTGGCACGAGCAGATTGCCAGAAACTTTGCCACGCATCGACGAAATCGGCATGAACTGGCAAGTCATGCTGTTTGCCATTTTTCTAGCCGTGTTCACCGGCGCGCTTTGCGGCTTGGCGCCTGCATTCGCCGGATTGCGGACGAGGTTAAATGAAACGCTTAAAGAAGGAGGCCGCAGCGGCAGCCAGGGAAGCGGGCATGCGCGTCTGCGTTCTGTGCTGGTTGTCGCCGAGATCGCGGTGGCTCTCGTCCTATTGGCAGCCTGTGGCCTCTTATTGCGCAGCTTCGAAAAGATGCGCGAGGTCGATCTGGGCTATCGTCCCGAAAACACTCTCATCGCCGGCTATGGACTTCCACAAAAGCAATACTCAACTCAAGTGCAGGTAGACGCCTTCAATGAGGAACTGCTCCGTCGTATACAAGAACTGCCCGGAGTTAGCTCCGCGGGTCTAACTACGTTTATGCCGGCGACCGGCAACAACAGCAATAGCACATTCATCGCGGAAGGCTATGTGCCGCCTGAGGGAGCAGGGCTGAACTTGGCGACGGTCATGTTGATCCAAGGGGGCTATCTGCAGGCGATGGGGATTCCGCTGCTGGCCGGCCGGACGTTTACTCCGGCGGATACCGCTGATTCGCAGCTAGTCGCGATCGTGAACCGTAAATTTGCGCAGCACTACTGGCCCAATAGCGATCCCATCGGCAAGCGTTTTCGATTAGGTACGCCAGAAACGCCGACACCCTGGATGACGATTGTGGGCGAAGTCGCGGATGTAAAAGAAAGCTCGCCCGACGCTCCCACTAAAGAACAGTGGTATCAGCCGGTGAAGCAGTTTGAAAAATGCCTGGGCCCGATTGCCCAACCGAGCGACCTGAACGGTAACGGTGGTTTCGTCGCCTTGCGGACCGCTTTGGATCCGGATCAGATGGCAAATGCCATTCGTGCAGCTGTTCGCTCGATAGATCCGCAACTGCCGCTCGATCCGGTTCAGAGCATGGAACATGCAGTCTCTGAAACAGAAGCCCCACGGCGTTTCAATACGGCCGTCATCTCGGCATTTGCGCTCGCGGCAGTGCTTCTCGCCGGGCTTGGCATTTACAGCGTCATCGCATTCTCTGCTGCTTCACGGGTGCAAGAAATAGCTATCCGCATGGCACTGGGATCACAGCGTGCCGGAATTCTAAGATTAATCTTGACTTCGGCGACCAAACTCGGCACTGCGGGCTGTGTAATCGGTCTGGCCGGGGCTGCAGCGGCATCGCATCTGTTCCGGTCTCTACTGTTCAACATAAGCCCTTTTGATCCGCTGGTGCTTGCGCTTGCAGTAACGCTTGTGCTGTTCCTTGCGTGCCTTGCTGCGCTCCTGCCAGCCATGCGTGCATCTTTGATCGAACCCATGAAGGCCCTGCGCACGGACTGACTTGCAAGAGGTCAATAGGCTGGTTTCAACGTACAAAGAGAGCGGCATCTCTTCTTCGCCGCGTAGGGCCGAAAAGTGCTGGCAAGTCGTTGACTGCCCGCTGTGAAATTCCCATACCCGCGTAGACCGTCAGAGTTGACCGGCTGCTCTGATTTCTTGAGGTGCGTCATAGAACGCGAATGGATTGAGAAACTGTCGGCCGTAGAGGAGCGCTCGGTCTGCACCAGACAATTTGGCCTCATCGCAGATCTTGCTCCAGTTTGCACGAATGGTGTTCACTTGGCGCAAAATGATGGTTCTCGCCTCCTGCTCTGAAAGAAGAAAGTGCGGCGCCGCCAGCAGACACAGTGCCAGCTGGCTTTTGTTGTTGTTTCCTATAATCCGCATCCCCTGCCCGGCTTCTTCACCTGTACGGGCCTGCGGACACACATCGTAAGCGGGCGTGAGATGCAAGCTCTTTCCGTTCCAGAAAGCGGCATGGTTGCGTGCGTGATCATCGGTGTTCCCGCAAAGGATGTTAAAGGTAAGCCTTCCAAATAGTTCGCCGAGATCTTTCGTAGGATTTTGAAAGCGGCGCCGAACGATCTCAGCCAGCAACTCGTAGCTGGCATACCTGGCCATCATCTCGTCGAATTCGAACATCGTGAGGGCAGAGACGAACGCTTTTCGCCCCCATCCGTCTTTCAGACGCTCTCGGTCAAAGCGTTCGACTAGTAACACATCTTTGCCGAGCGCCGTTTCCATTCGCACGCGCGAGACAGTAAGTCCCGCCAAACTTGCCAACCGCATCGCGGCATACTCAGCTTTTACGACGTTGTAGATGTCGGTGCTCATGGAGAATTTGGCGATGAACTTCTTATCGTTCGATGTGAGCAGCGCCTTAGGTCTTGCCCCTCCCAGAGATGTGCCGTGCTGAAGAGCCTTGTCCAACTCCGGAGAGAGTGGAATTCCTTTCTCTACCTGTTCCGCTGAGCGCAGCAAGTCGTCCAAGGGAGCCTGATCCATTCCTCGCGGCACATAATTGGAGGCGGAAGTTTGAAAGTCCAGAGCGCCAGCCCGGTCTGACCCGGATTCCAGTAGGTAGGTTAGCTCGCCCAGATCATGGCTCGCGGCCTGTTCACCCTTGACGCTGAACTTACGATTGATGAGAACGCGCCGACCCCAGGCATCAGGGGATGCGTCCCGAATGGATCCCGGCATCGAGAGGTCTTTTAAGAGCGGAATCTCCCCGCGTTGAAGAGGAAGTTCCGGCTCGTAGATGGAAATTGCGTTTTCGCGGGCCAGATAGCTCCGGCCATAATTGAACAGCAACTGAGTTCCCACGCGCTGCAGGAGCCCAGCGACGACGGGGTTCGTCTCACCGGGGAGCCAAATCCAGACGTATGCCTCTATGTAGTCGTCCTTAGAAGTCATCGTTTATGACCCTTCTCGGTTTGCGAGCCCTCTGGGGCAGGAGGCTGAGTTTCTCCGTCAAAGCAGAACGTTGTGTCTGTAGCCGATCCGGCTCGCCCCCAAAAAGGGGAACTCCCGCGATTGTGGCAACCTCGAAGACGGAACCGATCGAACAACTCGGGTCGGCTTTTTCGATCCGGCGCAGGAGTGGCCGAGAAATGGCCGCGCGCTCTGCCATTTCCTGTGTGCTCATTTTGCGATCGATCCTGCCAACGCGAATCATCTGAGCCAGCAGTTCGAGCGCTTCGAGGCTCTGACGGGAATAAGTGCGATGTGCCGGTTTTGCCATAGGGAGTAGCCATTGTAACATAAATATTACAATATGTACTTTATTGGAATATTTATGTTTCAATAATGCCTAACTTCAGGACTGTGTGTCAAGCACAATGGAACATAAATATTACTTAATGACGTTTAGCGCCATATTAATGTCAACGGGTCTCCTCCCTTTAACGGTCAAAAAAACATTACGGCGCGCCCGCCGTACCTGGCTTTAAGCGTGGCCTTCGGTTCCAAAAGCCGCATAAAAAATTGAATTCCGTCCTGCAGAAGTCGCCTGCAGAATGGGGGACAGGTAAAACCTCCGCGCTCTCGCCTTCACTCTGAAGTTGAACACCCCGTCTCTGCTGAACATCAGTTCACCGGCAAATGGAATTGAGTTCGGGTCGCACTCTCACTGAAAACGACCTAAAAATACGCCGATTGTTTTGCTATCGCGGTTTGCTTGGGAGAGTCTATCCAATGAATGGTCTAGGATTTGGTGCTGCCACAAATTCAATGAATCACAGCGCGGAGACCAGAGCTGCGGAATCTGACTATCGTGAGTACGCTCCTCCACGGTTGTTGGCGGACCATTTCTTGTGCCTATGGACGCAATCGATCACAGGTGGCCACGGCGAATATGCGCAGCGGGTGCTGCCGGATGGCTGCATCGACATAGTTTTCATCAATGACGAAGCCCCGATCGTCGTAGGCCCATGGATCCAACCGTTTGTTGCTCGGCTTCCGGCCGGCACAAGGATTGTCGCGGCTCGCTGGCATCCGGGTCGTGCGCCATCGCTGCTTGGTCTTCCCGCCGCTGAGCTGCTTAACCAGTCCGTAGCATTGCGTGACATCTGGAGTGTTAAGCTCAGCTCTTTATTCGAGCAGGTTTCCGAGCAGGCGAGTCTCAGTGCACGAAGATCGTCACTCGAGAACATGTTGCTCCGGCTCTCGGCGAATGCGCCACCCCGCGACACGATAGTCAACGCATCCATCCAATGGCTGGCTCGTCATCCGCATGGCCGGGTAGCACAACTGAGCCGATGGATTGGCGTTAGCGGGCGTCACCTCCAGCGCCGCTTTTCGGCGTCTGTTGGGTATGGCCCGAAAGCCTTTCAGTCCGTTCTTCGGTTTCAGCGTTTAATGCATTTGGTTGGCCACGCCAACCCGCGGGGGAACCTTGCGGAATTGTCCGCAGAGGCAGGCTACAGCGATCAGTCCCATATGACCCGCGAAGTCCAACGCCTCTCCGGCTGCCCGCCGACCGTTCTGTTCCCATCCGCGCAATGCGCGCTGCAAATGTCTGATTTTTTCAAGACACCTTCGCCTGAGCTTGCTAGGCTCGGTCAAGAACAATCACTGAAGGGGTGACTTAATATGAAGTCTCCTGGCACATTGGGCCTGGTAGGGGTGCTTCTCATTGCGATGTTGGGCGCGCGCGGAGGGAACGTCCAGGATGCCGATGCTCTCCAGCCCGTGCTGATTAACACCTGCCTCATTACCAAAAATTTCACTCAGCTTGTTGACTTTTACCAACATGTTTTGGGCATTGCTCCACGTCTGAGCAATGGTGATTACGCCGAGTTCCCAACAAATGCAGGAGTTCTTGCGATCTTTACCGCGGAAGCCCAGGAGCGGTACATCCCCGGTTCAGCCCTGCCCGCGAGCAACAAAAGCGCAATCCTCGAATTCAAGGTAGCAAATGTGGATGTGGAGTTTATGCGACTTCACGACTTTGTAAAAAACTGGGTCAAGGCTCCCACAAATCAACCATGGGGAACCCGCTCCTTCTATTTTCGTGACCCAGATGGAAATCTCATCGATTTTTACGCACCCGTGAAAAAAACATAGCCTTCATTTCTCATTCAGTGCGCGATGCGCCGAAAAGCTTGCAATGTTCGCAGGTTTTCCAGCGACACCACGCCTCGCCACTCTTGTTGTGCCACTTTCCAGGCCGCGGGGTTGCGGTCTTCCCACGACCAGGTAAGCCCCCATCCGCCATCTGATTTCTGGGTGGAGATGGTGTAGTCCAGATTGGCGCCAACCGCGTTTTCCATTTCCGGATAAAACGGGGACTGCGGGCTGTGGACGAAAGTCAACGGTTTGACGTTGTAACTATTCCATTCTTTCGGATCCTGTACCACAGTTATGGCCAACACACGGTTGAGCTTACGGACAGCGTCAGTGCTTTGGCTGGGCGGCAACAAGCGAACAAGTTCTATGAGAGATTCGATATCGGGCATCTGCATGCGTGTCGGACTCGCGGCCAGGTAATTCAGGGACGAGTCGGTGATGCGCTTTAGGAATCCTGGCGGCAACAATACTGCGTAGTTCTGCAAATATCCCGCAAGCGCCGCTGTTGGAAACAGTGGACTCTCCACTTCGCACTTTCCTGTCTCCTCGCGCACCTCCCACCAGGAAGCGTGCGGTGAGGTATTTGCCTCTTTGGGCAGTGCGTGCCAGATGCTGTGTTTATCGTCGAAATTCGCCAGTAGATACCTAACAACCGATTTGACGTGCGGTTCGCTTGGCGGCACCCCTAAATCCGTAAATATACCCAGCGCCTTCATGGCGCCGAGAGGAGAAGATCCGCACCAGCGCGTGTCACTCTCCAGGCACGAGGCGAATCCCCCGTCATTGTTTTGGAATTTTGCCAATTCCGCAATGACCGCATCGCGGCTGCCGTTCCTGAAATAAAAAGCGAACAAAGCCCGCTCAAGGGGCCGGGCAGTCTTGTAAATAAACGTTTCAGCTCCGACAAATGCCGCGCCGCTGAGCATGGTTGAATGTTTGTCTGGAGTACCGCATTCTGCAATGCAGCACAACCACACCGTCTGCAATACACAACAAAGTAAATACCTAGTCGCCACCTTGGTTCCTCCTAGAGAAAAAGCAGCCTGAGTGAAGCGTAGGCAGAGGCTTGACCTATGTCTTGCACAATTCGGACATTCCGCAAGAACACTTATCAGGCACGGCAATTTCGTGCGTCGACTGAAAATTCTCGTGGACGAGCGCACAAACCCTGATGTAGCGTATTTCGGTGCTTCTTGCGGGCAGTCCTACTGAATTGTTTCGTTGAACGGTCGGAGTCATGAGAAGCAAGATTGCAGATGGTCCGGGAGGCGGCATCGTTTCTGGTCAGGAATCTGTCGATTCGCCGGGATCGCCAACCGCCCAGCCACCCGCAGGTCTCAGTCTCAGCGGTCTAAAAACTGAACCCCCACAAACCTACGCTGCCGGGGCGCCCGCCATTCTTAGTTCCATTCATCACTTGGCATCTCGGTCCGCCCTGATACGCGGGAGTTTGGCGCTCCGAGTACTCAATCAGAAAGACGGAATTGACTGCATGAGTTGCGCATGGCCGGAACCCGACGGCCATAGGCGCATCGTCGAATTTTGTGAGAACGGTGCCAAGGCAGTGGCATGGGAAGCTGACGGCCGTTGCGTCCCACCGGAATTCTTCCGGCAACACTCGGTCAAGGAATTGTCCGAACAATCAGACTACTGGCTCGGAGAGCAGGGCCGCATCACTCACCCGATGGTTCTGAGGCCGGGTTCCACTCACTACGAGCCCCTCCCATGGGATGAAGTCTTCCGCCTCCTTGCGCGGGAACTGAATGACCTCGCCAGCCCCGACGAAGCCATTTTCTACACGTCTGGGCGTACCAGTAATGAAGCCGCATTTCTTTATCAGTTGTTTGTCCGTCAGTTCGGCACCAACAACATGCCCGATTGCTCGAACATGTGTCATGAGAGCTCCGGGGCTGCTCTTGGCGAAGCAATCGGCGTCGGCAAAGGTACGGTAACGCTGGACGATTTTGCTCGTGCCGAGGTGATTTTGATTATTGGACAGAATCCTGGCACCAACCACCCCCGCATGTTGGCCACACTCAAGGACGCGAAACAAGCAGGCGCGAAGATCGTGTGCATGAATCCGCTGATCGAGCCAGGTCTCCTTCGGTTCAAGGATCCACAAACCCTGTCCGGCGTGCTCGGGAAAGGGACCGCTCTCAGCGATTTGTACGTGCAAGTACGGATCAACGGCGATGTCGCACTCCTGAAGGGCGTGATGAAAGAGATATTGGCACTGGAGGATGCGCGGCCCGGCACAGCGGTTGATTGGAGCTTTGTGCGCGAGAAGACGCACGGATGGGAGGAGTTTGCGGCAGATCTGAGACAGGAGAGTTTTGAAGCTTTGGCGATCCAGTCTGGCGTTACGCGAGCGGAAATGCGAAAGCTGGCGGAACTCATCGCTTCATCGCAACGCGTTATTGCGTGCTGGGCCATGGGCCTGACGCAACACAAGAACGCCGTGGGAACTATCCAGGAGATCGTGAACCTGCTTCTGATGAGGGGAAGCATTGGTAAGCCCGGTGCTGGTCTTTGCCCGGTCCGGGGACATTCCAACGTGCAAGGCGACCGTACCATGGGCGTGTGGGAGAAGCCTTGGCCGGACTTTCTGGATCGGCTCGAGCAGGTCTTTCACTTCAGTCCGCCTCGTCAACACGGCTTAGATACAGTGGGTTCAATCAAGGCCATGCACGCCGGTCGCGCGAAGGTTTTCTTTGCGCTGGGAGGAAACTTTCTATCCGCCGCGCCAGACACGGAATATACCGCCGCGGCACTGCGGGGTACTCGCCTCACGGCCCACGTCAGCATCAAGCTGAACCGCTCACATCTGGTTACAGGAAAACAGGCATTGGTTCTGCCTTGTCTCGGGCGCACCGAAATCGACATGCAGAGTTCCGGTGCGCAATTCGTAACAACCGAGAATTCGATGGGCGTAGTGGCGGCATCGCGGGGCAGACTCGCACCTGCATCGAAGCACCTGCTCTCAGAGCCCGCTCTGATTTGCCGTATGGCGAAAGCCGTGCTTGGGCAGAGGACGAAGCTGGATTGGGACGCGCTCGCTGATAACTATGATCGGATTCGCGATCTGATCTCCCGGTGTATTGCGGGCTGCGAGAACTACAACGAAAAGGTTCGTCATCCGAGCGGATTTTACCTTCCCAACAATGCGAGGGAGGGCCGCTTCGATAAAACCAGAACCGGAAGAGCCCATTTCACTGTCCACCCTTTGCCCATTCACAGCCTCAAACCCGGGGAACTAGTAATGATGACCATTCGCAGCCATGATCAGTTCAATACAACGATTTACGGTTTGAACGATTGCTATCGCGGAATTCTTTCCGAACGCCGAGTCATCCTGATGAATCTCGAAGATGTTCGGGAACAGGGCTTGCGAAAAGGAGACGTGGTGGACTTGGTGAGCCATTGGGGAGCGGAGGAACGGCTGGCCAACCGGTTTATTGTGGTTCCCTACAAGATACCGAAACAGAATTGTGCAACTTACTTTCCGGAGGCGAATGTGCTGGTGCCGGTCGACAGCGTTGCCCAGAGGAGCAATACGCCCACCTCTAAGTACGTTGTCATCACCATTCGGAAACAATCGGGAGTGGAGCCGGGAGAGTCTGGCTAGTGCTTGAGTTATGCCTGCACTTAGCTAATCAAGGCTGTTGGCCAGCACCCGTGACGAGATCGTCGAGGTCCAGGTGGCCGGTGTTCTGGCACATAATTCATGGGAGAATTTGAATACGGTCGGGGTCGGTATGAAAGAGTCTCGGTGGGCGGTTTAGCTCGCCTCAACCGAAGCTCGCAGGAGTAATTGCCGCCAACGCGGTTCGAAATGAAGGCTCAAAGCGTAGGTGGGGACCAAACATGGGAATCATCGTCATCGGTGGGCACTCACGGAGTGTCGGCAAAACTAGCGTGGTCGCCGGCTTGATCGCCGCTCTCCCCGCCTACGATTGGACCGCCTTCAAGATTACGCAGTTCGGACACGGGATCTGTTCACGGAATGGCAAACAGTGCGACTGCGCATCTCGTGATCGGTGCTGGGCGATGACCGAGGAGCAGGACAGGTCCGGTATTTCAGATACTTCGCGGTTTCTTGTGTCCGGCGCACGACAAGCATTCTGGGTCCGTACCGAACAGGGCCGTTTGCACGAAGCCATGTCCATGATTCAACGCAAACTCAAGAGTGGGCCGAATGCCATCATCGAGTCGAACAGTATCCTCCAGTTCGTTCGGCCAGATCTTTACATCACTGTGCTAGATCCCACCACGGAGGATTTCAAAGCTTCGGCAAAACATTATCTGGACAGAGCCGACGGTATCGTGTTGCACGGCAGTGAACAAATTCCGCCCCGTTGGCCCGGAATCTCTGTGGCGCTCGATGCTAAACGAGTATTCCGGATTTCACCCCCACCCTACGTAAGTACATGCCTGGCGGAGTTCGTGGCGAAAAAACTGAACTGATTCCCGGTTGCGAAGAGACTTGCCAGCTGTCGGCCTTGGTGATGGGTGAATAATTCCTCCACTCATTGAGGGGCGAGGGCGAAGGTCAATTGCTGTCCAATCCTGCTGTCCCATTTCTGCAGAATGAGCCCTCGAGAATACACTCAGCGCGTTTGGTCAGTGAAAGCAAATGGGGTTAGTCCAGAACGGCTCGCCGCACCGAATTCCTGATCGGCAGGTCATCATTCAAGTCCGACCGCCGGCGCCATCCTTCGTCGGGCCCTCAGTCATTGCGCTCCGCAAGCTAGAAATGCTGTCTTTTTCGAGCACGCTCCAGAAATGAGCGGAACACCTTCAGCAGACTGGACTACCCTCCCACCACGAGTCCGCAAATGCCGAGCCTGCCATTTCTTACAGTCGCTACTGCATTGACGCTCAGATAGGGTCCGCAGTTGATCGACATAAGGAGTCATGCAGTAGAAACAAGAGGCGTCCCTTCGGTTCTCCTTATCCGAGCGAAGTTGAGACGTCGAAAGAATCCTTGCACGGCACCTGGCCGATGAAGCTTATGTCCACATGGAAAAAGTTTTCACGCAGAACGTAAAACATCCAGTGGGTCCGGGGTTAGGGTTCTCCCGGGGCATGCACCAGTCGCCGCGGGGAAGATTGCCAAAACCGCGGGGGCGATTGTTCATCGTTTCACCCGCGAGTAGGAGGCTCTGCATGTATAGAGTCGAAAGAATTCTTTGTCCGACTGACTTCAGCGAAGGGTCGCTGCAAGCTCTTTCGGCGGCAAGCGATATCGCTACCAAGTTTGGAGCTGAACTGTCTGTCATCCACGTCTTGCCAATCCTCGCCGCCGTACCGACCGATCCGAATTTCATTTTCGAAGTGCACCAGCGTCAAGACCTGCTCTACGAAGATATGGAAAAGCGTTTATCTGAGATGACTCGCGAATCGAAGGGAAAGGGCATACAGGGCAGAGTATTCGTTGAGCACGGCGACGCTGCTGATGAGATCGTGCGCGTAGTTGAAGAGCAAAGAATCGATTTGATTGTGATCGCCACCTTCGGCAAGACAGGATGGCGCCGACTCGCCTTTGGCTCGGTTACCGAAAAGATCGTGCGTCTGGCGTCTTGTCCGGTACTGGTTGTCCGCGGCATTGAAGAGCGAATCCGGGCTGAAGAAGCCGCCTAGGAGATTTGGCTGGGGTTGCCGAACTGCTTTTCGCCACTTTGCGTACGGACCCAGGGAGTAAGCGTGAAAGAGAATCAGCCACTTTCAACCGATGATGCCAATACCGTCGAACACAAGCGTCTCAATCAAGCGCGCAACATCCACGTGCCCTGGAAGAAGTGGGGCCTTACCTGAGCGAACGCCAGTGGGGAACGGTGCGCGAGGATTACAGCCACGATGGCAACGCTTGGAGCTACTTCCCACACGACCACGCGCGCTCTCGCGCCTATCGATGGGGTGAAGATGGTCTGGGTGGCATTTCTGATAACCAGCAACGACTCGGTTTTGCACTGGCTCTCTGGAACGAGCGCGATCCAATTCTGCAAGAGCGCCTATTCGGACTCACCAACAACGAAGGCAATCATGGCGAGGATGTAAAAAAATACTATTTTTACCTCGACAGCACGCCGACTCACTCATATATGAAGTACCTCTATCAGTATCCCCAAGGTGAGTTCCCGGGGCGCTCCCAGAATCCGATGAGTGCTGTCGTAATCTCTTTCGGAGTTTCCGAAAACGCCAATTCAGGGGTTCATGGATTTTGCTTTGTCTCTGAAGGGCACGTCATGCACTCGACTCGGCTAGTCAGCATTCAACTATGCTGCGCGCCTGGGCCGAGCATCCATTTCCTCTAGTCTCCCCCTGATGCGACGCAGGCGCATGGAAAGGGCGATGCGCGTGACTCCACGTATGAAAAGTGCCGCACCGACTAGGGTACCGATCGCCCAGATAGAGCTTGCTGGCCAATGGGCAAGGATCAGAAACCCCAAGATCGCGGTAATCGCTGCGTCAAAGAGAAGCCAGCTCCAGCCTGCAATTGGCTTCATTTGAAAGGCCAGAACTGCTGCAGCGCCGGCCTCAACGACCAACATTATGCCGAGCGCTACCGTGAGCACGGCCACGCCCCAGAGCGGATGCATGACCAACACGACTCCCCCAAAACCGTACACTACGCCGAGCAGTAGTCTCGTAATGAACGCACCCACGGTGTGCGCGCGCAGCGCCTGGAGAAGCTCGAAGACGCCAGTGACGATCAAGATCGAGCCGATAACGATTGCGGTAACCTTGGCGGCAAAAAGTGGGTAAACAATGAGCAGTAATCCCAGAACTGCTGTCAGGATACCGAGGCCAATCCCCCAGCCTGCTCGATTCCTAGTGTCGCCCGAGAGCTCGCTGCCCAAATTCGAAGATGCCAGCATAAACAAATCTTCCTTGCTCTTTTACCAAACGGGAAATTGCTTGATCAAATTGTCTACATGAAGGATGCGTTCACCCAACTGACAACATTGCCAGTGGCCCAGGCCAGTCTAAGAGAGCTCATACCGCAAGCTATTGGAGGCAGACGATTTTCCTCGTTCGGGACGACCTGATGAGCGATGTAGGATTTATCCGCAACCGGTGCAGCTCGCCTGCTACATGGCACATTCGTGGTACAGGCTTGTGGGTATTCAACCCGATTCGGGACTGTGGCACACTGCGAGCCATGTCACCCCGCCCGACTCGGAAACGGGTAGCAAAAACCGCGAAGGTTGCTCGCCCTGAACAGCCCGAAGCACGTGCTGCAGGGCAGCGCCCCATACCTCTATTAGACGAAGCCCGCAATACGGAGCACACAGGGAAGCTGCAGCACTACATCCATCTGGCTGATCTTGCGCTGAAAGGCACCACGCGTTAACAAAAGCCGGAAAATTCTCTCCCCCCAAAAGGTTCATTCCATCATCGCGCGTTGTCTTCGTGTGCGCCTCTGCCGGTGAACCGGACACGACGCATGGTGGTCGGGAAAAAGAATCTATCGAATCCACGATCGTTTTTTTCTCCTAATTGCGCCCGTATCAATGGAGGGACATTCAATCATGATGCCAAGTCAAATAGAACTGGTACAAAGCAGCTTCCAGCTAATAAAGCAGGATGCTGAGTCTGCCATGATGCTTTTCTATGATCGACTATTTCAGCTTGATCCTTCGTTGCGCTACATGTTTCGCAATTCACGCGAGGAGCAAGCCCGCAAGCTGGCTCACGTGCTGACCGTAGTTGTGAAGGGATTGAGCTGCCCTGAGCAGATACTGCCGGCAGTGGAGGAACTGGGCCGGCGGCATGCGAATTATGGCGTGCAGGCTGAACATTACGCGACGGTAGGGGCCGCTCTGCTGTGGACTCTTGGGGCAGGTTTGGGCGACCGCTTTACACCCGAGGTGCGCGATGCCTGGGCAAGCGCCTATCTGCTGCTCTCATCTACCATGCAGCGTGCTGCCGCTGAGGTGGGAACGGTGGACACATTCGCAACCGCTCAGCATGCGTGATTGCGATTCCCAAAGGACGGAGCGCTCTGTTCTTTTATCTCGTTTCAACTGGCTTCCTTCGGGAAGCCAGGTCTGCGGGATGCAAAGATCTTTAAAGGCCCTCCTTGAATGATCGTGTCTGTTCTCCCTCGCGCACACGGGGAGGGCCAAAAGGCTCCAATAAGAGAGGAACATAGAGAGAATCGGCGACCTGGTCGGGCTCGCCAGGCCAATTCGGGCAGCCTCTTACTTTTCCGCGACCGCTACACACCCTACTGAAATCAACAAGTCTTTCGGGAGCGGAACCTGCATAACCATCCGCGCAGGAGGGTCATTCGGGAAAAATTCAGCGAAAAGGCGATTGAGCTCGGTGAAGTTGGAGATATCAGTGACCAGGATCGTGGTATTTACGACAAGGTCGAGTCGACTGCCGCCGGCCCGAAGAACAGCATCAAGATTCTTGAACGCCTGCAGCGCTTGCCCTGTGAAGCCCGGGCCGGCCGATTCGCCGCTGGAAGGATGCACGCCCGGCTGACCGGCGACAAACAGCAACCCCGCCGTCCGTACCGCCTGAGAGTAGGGCCCGATCGTCTTCAACCCTGGAACTTGGATCACCTCTTTGTCTGGCATAGTGACCTCCCGCGATGAACGAAGAGAGTTCAAGCCTACGCAGTCTTTGCAGAACGGTTGTCATCTCCGTGTCACTTCAGGTATTTCCGCGGCATTGTGAGACAGGGGGACACGCATTCATTTCTTTAAAAGATCTCCAGACCGTGGAGCCACTTTTGTAGGTCGAACGGTTCGGACTTGATAACCGGCCTTCCTTGGGAATCAAACCATTCAGTTCTCGGGCGATCATAATAGAGCTCGATTCCGTTTCCATCGGCTTGTCTGTAAGCAACTCATACAGCACGACACCGAGTGAGTACACGTCTGAAAGCAGCGTGACGGCTTCTCCACGAGCCTGCTCAGGGCTGGCATAGTTTGGGGTCAGCATTACACCAGCCGCGGTGTCGGTCGTGGTCAAATCGGAAAAAGGGTCGGCGAGCAGCTTGCAAATGCCAAAGTCGAGAAGCTTCGGCGAATCGTCAGGGCCGACCAGAATATTGCCTGGCTTGATATCCCGGTGAATTACGAAGTTTCGGTGGGCATAATCCACCGCAGCGCAGACGCTCAGGAATAACACGATGCAAGCTTCGATCCCCAAGCTTTGCTGGCGCGCATGCTCGGTAATCCTCAATCCATCCACGTACTCCATCACGATATAGGGAAGGCCTTGGTCAGTAGCACCGCTATCGAGGAGCCGAGCGATATTTGCATGTTGCAGGCGCGCAAGAGTCTGTCGCTCGCGCCGGAAACGCCCCAGGATGAACTCGGTGTCCATGCCGGGGCGGACGAGTTTGATTGCCCACTTGGGTTCCGTCCTGGCCCTCGCTATGCTCGCCGAGGAAAACTGTTCCCATGCCGCCTTTCCCCAGTTCGCGGATCAGTCGATACGGTCCAATCGTGGTAGGGCGAGCTAGGTTGCCTGATAAAAAGAAATGACGGCATTCTTAATCTTTTTTTGAACAAAACCACCTGGCAAGCCTTTGTGGTTAGCGAGTAGAGACAGAACCTCATTTCTTAGTTCATTGTCGCCAGCACTGCCCTTTTCCACGCAAAGGGTCTGTTCGCCTGGAGGCAAAGCAACCGCTCTCTCGAAGAGTTCTCCAACCGCTTGCCAGCGTTGGGGGTTCATAACTACACGCGCGACATTTCTCGGTGCAGCCACGCCTCCGCAAGACGAGTCTCGCGGCCGACGGTGGCAACCGAGATGTTAAGGGCTCTGGCGGTTTCTTCAACACTGAAGCCGCCAAAATAGCGAAGTTCCATGATTTGTGCCTTGCGCCGGTCGATTTTCGCAAGGCCCTCAAGGGCATCATTCAACCCAAGCAATTCTGGGCTCTTCTCTGGGGCGAAGCTGAGCGCCTCATTCAGCTGAACTACAGGTGCACCGGCTCCCCGTTTCGCGCTGTTGGTTTTGCGCGCATGGTCAACAAGAATCTGCCGCATCAGGTGAGCTGCAACACCGAAAAAATGTGCGCGGCCTTCCCAGTCAGGAGTTTCCTGAGATACCAGCCGGATATAGGCCTCGTGTACTAAGGCGGTGGGCTGCAGGGTGTCGGCTGCATGTTCATCCCTTAGATAGTGAACGGCCAGCCGGCGGAGCTCGGCATAGACAATCGTTGTCAAACGTTCGACGGCATGCTCATCGCCGTTTTTCCAGTCATGCAGCAGCAAGGTAACGTCCGGCGCATTCACAGCTGACCACTAGGACACAGAGTGTAGCTCACTTCTGAAACCAACGGACGTCTGTCGTCAGCTTAGTTCCTGCACATTGCCGTGCACCCTCACCATTGGTCTTTCTTGTACAATCCTGAGATCATGAGACGAAGGGGAAGCGGCCGTCACGCCAATCGCCGTCTCGTTGGCCGTCAGCGCACACCAAAACATCACGACAACGCCGATAAAACCAAGGAAGGGGCTAGACGAGAAAGCCCGATCCAGTTCAGCGTGTCGATGCTTTCCACCCTAGTTGTGGCGCTGTTCATTCTCACCTTCAACGTGCAGGCGTTTGAGATTCCTACCGGCTCAATGGAGCCTACGCTGCTGGTCGGGGATCATGTTCTTGTAGACCGTGCCGATGTCGAACAGCGTCAGCGTTTGGTGCCATTCTTGCCTCATCATCGGATTAGGCACGGTGACATTTTGGTGTTTTTATCGCCGGCTCAACCCGAGCTCCACCTGGTCAAACGCGTCATTGGTGTACCCGGGGATCATATCCGTCTAGAAAATGGGACTTTGGTGCGTAACGGTCGGACGATACCGGAACCATACGTGATTCGAAATGGAACCTATTCACCCTATCGTGACAACTTTCCGACGCTGCTCCCCAGCGAAGAGGACGGCCTGACCCGAAGTGGCAAGCGGAATTCAGATCTCATATCAATGGTGACGAGATCATCGTTCCTCCGGGTAACTACTTCGCAATGGGCGACAATCGTGATAACAGCTACGACAGCCGATATTGGGGTTTCGTCCCCGAGGCAAACATCATTGGCCGTCCCCTAGTCATTTACTGGTCCTTTAGTGAAACCTCGGAAGAGTACCGGCAAACTGGGCCGATCGACCGAATCGCCCATATCGGAAAAACAGTGCTGCATTTCTTCGACGAGACTCGTTGGAATAGAACGTTGAGGTACCCGCGTTAACCCGGCCCACATTTCGGCTGACAGTACCCACGGGTATTTTCGAGCAGGCCCGGCAAGGCCGAGAGACCCTACGTTCGCACGCCATTTGAGGCAATCGTCAGCATGACGTTGCCGAAAGGAGCCGCGGTTAACCTGGACCAGCTTCGCTCCGAGTGGAGAATTCATTTCTAGCTCGATAAACTAGTCGGACATAGCGGAAACTGCGGTGGATGAAATGGATGTGAAAATTGTGCCGAACAGTCCGTGGTTCTCGCCAGTTCCGCCGGCGGTGAAATAGAGAGTGTTTGCTCCGCCTATCCCATCCCCTCGGAAGCTCAATGCCCAGAGTCCGGGGTTGATGATCGCGTTTCCGGCTGAGTCGCTGATCTGGCCGAGAAAGTGTCCGGTCGCCGGATCGAAAACATTGATGACGCCATCGCCGAAGTTGCCGATAAGAATGTCATTGCTGAAGGGTCCGAAGTTGCTGCTTGCCTGAGCGATTCCCCAGGGCGCATTGAGGGGGCCATTGGTGGCAAAACGTCGCACGAAAGTACCTTCCTGATCAAAAACGTTCACGATGCCGTTCCCGTCTCCAACCTGCGGCTTGGTTCCAGATGCGTCCTGCAACGCGTACGTGACGAAGACTTGGCTGCCGATCTTTTGAATGTTGAAAGGCGCATAGCCGGCGGGAAGATTTTGATCCTTGAAAGAGCCCGAAGTAGCCAGCAGATTGAAGCTGATGTCATAAGTAGCGACAAAGCCGGCGTGGAACTCAGCGACTGCCAGATACTCGCGGCAGCACTGAGGAGTCATGATGGCAAGGCCGGTGTACACTGCTCCGCTTGCCGAGTCGTCGCGGGCCAGGAGTGCGAAGGCCGGATTGCTTCCATTGATCGACGCCCAGGTGGAAATCGTGCCATCCTCAGCGGCGAAGAGAAACTGGGCGGGAGTGCCACGAACCAGAAAATCTTGGGCAATGGGATTAAATACGATGCCGGTTGGACGTGACGGCGGAGTGTTTCCGGAAGGAAGTGGAATGCCAACCGCGAGCGGATTTGCCGGAGCGCCGGAGGGATCGAACACTTTTGCAGTTCCGCGAACGTTGTCGGCAACGAAAAAGGACTGTCCTGGTTCGAATGCGAGGCCCCATGGATTGAGCAGGCTCGGGTCGGTGTGAGGTGCAGTTCCTGCGACGTCCGCAACTAGGCCGGCCTGTTGGAATCCGCTGCCGGTTGCCGATGGTGCCGGGACCTGCATGCGGGAGGCATTGCAGGCGAGAAAGGCTCCAACTAAACATAGACAACCGCAAAGTACCACGATCTTAGTGACCACAGGATTCGCCTCCTAGTTGTTAGTAACTTAGACCTTCTAGCGCCGTTTTAGCAGACGCGTCATTCCTCGCGTCTCGCGGATCAAAAATCCACTACCCATGCAGCCGGCACGCGAAGAGCGCCGAGCGCCGATCTAGGCGTGACTTCGCGTGCACAATCGCATCTTTGGCAATAACGAGGTAAACCGCTTATTCGCTGCCGTGGAAGAAAACATAGTCAGCCGTGTACGGTTGAAGCTGAGTCTGGCCAACAGTGCAAGCCGTGGTTGGAGCCGCCCCGCCTTTGGTGTTCAAGCGTTGCACGAAAGTGGTTTTGGCGAAAAGCTTACCGCCGGTTGGCCCTTCCTGATTGCCGACGGACTGCAACAAGAGACAAGGAATCGCTCCTGTGTTCGGGCAACTCGCGTCGGATCCGGCATTGATGTGTCCCGTCGCAACCGCCCACACCTTGCTCGTATCAAGGGAACTCTGCCATGTCGCGTTCCCGCTGAGTGGCACTGGCTTGGTAGGGTCATTCGGATGGGTATTGATGCTGGTGAAGTGAGTAATGATCTGTACCGGCTGGCCGAAGAAAGTCGCAAACAGGGTGGCTTCAGGACGTGGGGGATTCACTGTCCAGGAGGCCGCTCCTGTCGTCGAGGGCAGGCATGTGTAGCCCTGGCTTCCGAATGCATGCCCCTCCAAGAATGGGGTATTTCCGACTGGCGGCCTAATATCTTTAGGCGTAGTTGGGAATGTTGATTGTTGCGCAGCGGCATGCGTGACAGCGCCAAGTGCACATCCCAGCAGTAGGGTGATGGCAAACAGTTCGCGGACTCGCGCAATCGTTTTTAATTGGTTGTCAAACCGGCAATTCATCTTCTTCTCCAATTTTGATTTGTTTACGTTGTTTCGAACCGTCGAAGTTATAAGGCGCACAACCCCTTGCGAGCGCTGCGCCACGGCACAACCGCGCTACACATACGATGGGTTGTCAGTGCTCACTTTTTTAGTGTTGGAGCTAGGATTCCGCGCCCACGCTCGAAGTAATGGCTCAATCGGTCGCGCAACTGCAGCCGTGCCCGCACGAGTCGCGTCTTAACCGCAGCCTGGCTGAGATTCAAGACTTCCGACGTCTGCTCTGTCGAGAGTCCTTCTATGTCTCTTAATACAAAAACAAGGCTCAAGGTCGGCTGCAGTGCGTTTAATGCCGTCCTCAGGATTTCTCTCAGCTCTGATGAATGGTAGCGTTCCTCGGGATTCGGCGCCCAGTCAGCAAACTCGAGCGCGCGTTGGCCTGTTTCCGCCTGAGAGTCCTGATCGATGCACACTTCTTTTTTCCTGTGCGCCTTACGTACTTTCATGAGCGACTGGTTGATGGTGATCCGGACAAGCCAAGTTGAGAATTGCGAATCTTCCCGAAATTGGCTGAGGTTACGAAACACCTTTAAAAAAGCTTCCTGCACAACATCCTGAGCGTCTTCTCGGTTCTGAGTGACATGTTGAGCAATTCTGAAGAGTTTTCTGTCGTAGCGTTTTACGAGCTCCTCAAATGCGCCGACATCCCCGCTCTTGCAGGCGTGGACCAGAGCCATATCGTCATGCACCGACTCTGCTGCGCTAATTGGTCTCGGGCCGCACACCATACAAGTTGTTGCCATCTCAGTTTCCTTTCTGCAATGCGAACTCGGACATCACCTCGCGCGTGACAGCAGGCCGAACCTTAACGACGCTTTTCGACTCTAAGACCTGGAGCCGGCGTATTTGTCCGCAAGGTGTCGAAAATTGCTATTTTTCTGAAACGGTCACCGCATCTGCTTCGCGGTCGTCGTTGTGCATTGACCGAGGTTTTTGCTCACCTTGTGCACCTCGAACAGAGGCTCACCGGATGAATTCTTCGTCTTCTTGCCCAGAAGTTCGACGCGCTCTCCAGGCTTGAGTGTCTGGTTTTGCGTGTTAGCGAGGTTATAGGTCTGATTGTTCTTCTCGCTGACAAGCTTGTCGCCATTGCCAGATAAGCAGCCTTCCACTTTGGCTCGATTGTGAAATTTCCAGTAAAGCAGTCCGGCAGCGGCTGCTCCGCCGGCGACTGCACCGATGACTGCACCTTTTGAACCGTAACTTGGATATGACCCTGTACCGCCGGTTCCACCACCACCTGGATATTGGGCAAATGCGGCCCCGGGAACTAGGACCAGCAAGACGAGCGCCCCGATGGCGCGACGCAAATTGCTGCGGAAGAAAGTTTGCGAACCTAGTGAAGTGTTTTTCATTTGATGCCAAACTCGATTCATTGCAAGATCTCCTTTTTTTGTTTGAGAAACCAAATGGACTTACGGCAAAAACTTGTATCCAACGCTGTGGATGGTCAAAAAGTGCTTGGGCCGGGAGGGCTCTATTTCCAGTTTTTGGCGCAGTTTCAACACGTGGTTGTCCACGGTGCGACTGCACGGATAGTTGTCGTAGCCCCATGCTCGATTCAACAATTCGTCCCGCGAGATCACTCGCCCGGGATTCGAGACAAAGAACCGGAGAGCCTTGAATTCCTGAGCCGTTAGCAGGATTTGTTCGCCGGATGATCGGCGCACCTCCATGCTCGAAAAGTTAATGTGGACATCGCCAAACCGAGTCACTGCCTTGTTCGGATGCGAAGGATCAAGGAGCGAGCCGAGACGCACTACGAGTTCTTCCCAGCTAAAGGGCAAGACCAGCGCTTTCATCGCAGGAGAAACTGATTTGGAACTGAATCCTGAAATGAGGTTTGTCCTGTCGGCAAAGGTAATTACCACCTGCAGCCCATCAGACTCGAAAACCTCCCTTAACGCGCCTGGCACAGAGAGCTCGCCGTAAGCCGCGGGAATGCGGTCGACCTCAGGGATGGCGATCGCAAACAGTTCTGGCCTTGCGTTTCTGGCTGGATCGCTGGGGCTCTCGTGGTGGTTGGGCGTCACCCAAGTCTCACCTGACAGATTCACCGGGCTGCTATAAGCCATAGTCTTTTCCTCTCTAGAATCGGTGTGCGCAATCGCACCTCAGTTACGCCGCATGCATAGGTTGTCGCGTATTGACCACCAGATGAAATTCAACGTCCTCGCCGGCCTCTGCGGCTCTTCTGTAATAGATAGTCTTTGCTTCTCCGGTCTCGGAGGTGTGCCGCGGACTCTTATCGACAATTACTTGCTCTTGCACCAGCCTGTTAGGGTTACGCCAAACGATCTTCAACATAAAAAAGCTCCTCTCCGCTTACTTCTCATCTGCGATCCATGAAGTGATCGCAGAATAACTGCGGCCGTTTGCGAAGTCATAAGGTTCTGGTGATGTTGTTGTATTGTTGGCGTGCGCCGGTGTTGTTTGGGGCTCATCTCGGTGGTGGAAGCGTACTTGCGAGTTTCCGACTAAAAAAAGAACGGGTGGGATCTAGATCTGGTGCCCACCCGCTCCAAAGAATCCGATGCTAAATGTGGCTACTGTATGGCGAACAGTGGGCCGCGCGCATCAGGGAAGTTCGTCGTATTTAGTACCTGAATGCCAGCCTGGTGGTCGCCATCGAATGGCGTCACGGTGCCGGGGCAAGTAGCTGCGGCTGCAGCGTTCGGATCTGCGAACCAAATTCCTAGGTGGTAGATCTGAACGGGAGGAGTGGCGGGATTCGACGCTGCATCGTCGCGAAATACCTGCGGCGCAGGAGCTACATTGGGCGCTTGAATGAACGTCTCTTTGCTGAAAATGCCGGTAAAATCTCCGACAGCCCTGCCGTCAGCGTTGGTGCGAATGTCCCCCTGATACCAGGAGAGTCCGAAAGGACTGTGTGGAACCTGGATGAGGAATACTGTGAACTCAGTGTTCGGGGGAAGGTTGGTGGTTTCTACGTGCAGGTTCTGCACCAAGCCGAGATCGCTAACGGTGACACGACCCGCGGCAGTAGGCTTGAGGCAGGCTGCCGCTCCGGCAGAAACTTTCAGATTAAAAGTGATGCTGTCGCCTTCGGCCGCGTTCGCACGCGGGGTCATAGCGACCAACGCAATGGCGATAGCCATGGCTGCTGGCAGTAGAGTTTTCTTCATAACGGGCGTCTCCTTTTGATTTCGTGGTCTGTTTGGGTGTTCTGATGGGGCATGCCTACGCCAGTTCATTTGCCCCCCCTTCCTTCTCGGAAGCCGCAGTTCTCAGCATTTTCAACAAGATCTGCGGCAACTCTTCGACGGTCTGGAACAATGCGGTGTGCCCCGATGCTACGTGCTCCACTCGGCCGGAAAACTTCTCTGCCGATTCATCGGTGCTCCGGAACTGGATAACGAATGCATTTGCGTGTTGCAATCCCTTCATCACGAGCCGAGAATAGCCGCAGGCTAGAACCGAGTCATAACGAAGTCGTCACGTTGAAGTGGTGTTTCAGTGGCGGATTCTGGTGGGGCGGGAGCGGTGGTACGGGGTCCCTGGAGTCCGTTTCGCGATGGGTCGACAATTGTTTGGAGCCCCAAAGTCAATCGGCTCATCAATGTAGAGGCAATTGCCACTCGCCGGCCTTGTAAATGCAAGCTACAAAAGAGATCGAGTTCGGGCAATTTCGCCTGGACCTTACGAACGAGTGCCTTTGGAACGGTGCACGCGCAATATCTTTGCGCCCGAAAGCCTTCGCTGTACTTAAGCTACTGATCGACAATCCGGGACAGCTACTCACCAAGCAACAGGTGCTCGATACGGTCTGGCCGGGCACTTTCGTGGGTGACGCGGTCCTCAAGGACAACATCCGTCAACTTCGAGAGGCATTGGACGACGATGCCGGTTCGCCCGCGTATATTGAGACGGCCCATCGTCGCGGCTATCGCTTTATCGGGAAACTCTTTGAGCCAGCGCCTGCCAAAAAATTTGGCGCGACGCCGAATATTCCTACCGCCATTCCCCAGGCTGTTAGTGCACCCACGCCTGCCCAGGAAGTCCTGGGCCGGCAGGCAGAGTTGGCGATCATGCGGGGGTGGCTTGAGCAGGCGATGCGTGGCGAACGTCAAACGGTCTTTGTTACCGGAGAGCCTGGAATTGGAAAGACCACCATAGTGCAAGCGTTTCTCGAGCAGAGGTCTCGTGATTCGGGAGTCCTCGTCGCCCGCGGTCAATGCCTGGAGCACTATGGATCCGGCGAAGCCTACCTGCCCGTTTTGGATGCGTTCTCCCGGCTGTGCCGCTCAGCGGCGGCCACTCAGGTCTTGAACTGTTTACGTCAACATGCTCCGAGTTGGTTGGCGCAGATGCCCTCGGTGATTGAACCCGCCGAGCGAAGCCTGTTGTACTCGCATGCACAGGTAGCAACGCGCGTGCGAATGCTGCGCGAAATGGCTGAGGCGATCGAGACACTGTCGTCAGAGAACCCCTTTCTACTCGTCCTGGAAGACTTGCACTGGAGCGACTATTCGACGCTTGATCTCATCTCGTACCTGGCACGCCGCCAGGACCGCGCACGCTTGATGGTGATCGGCACGTATCGACCAGTAGATGTCATTGTCGGGGACCATCCTCTGAGAGGTGTAAAACGCGAGTTACAGGCGCACAAGCTCTGTCGCGAACTGCCGCTCGAGTACCTTGCTGAAGAGGCGGTCGCGGAATACTTGAACTCGAGATTCCCGGGCAACCAGCTTCCTGCCCGTTTACGACGGACGATTTACCGGCGGACGGAAGGGAACCCGCTCTTCATGGTCAACCTGGTGGAGTATTTGATCGATCAAAAGATGATCGTCGAAGAAAAGGGCGGCTGGAAGTTGCGCGTTGAGCTATCGGTTGTCGAAAAGGGAATTCCAGCGAACCTGCGGCAATTGATTGAAAAACAGATTGAACGCCTTGATCTTGATGAGCGAATGGTCTTGGAGGCGGCAAGTGTAGCTGGAATGGAGTGTTCTTCAGTTGCCATTGCGGCGGGACTCGAGAACACCGTGGAATGGGTAGAGGAACATTGCGAAAAATTGGTGCAACGACACCAGTTTTTGTCGCCCGCGTGGCTGGTGGAACTGCCGGATGGGACGGTCACTCCACGGCATCGCTTTATTCATGTGCTCTACCGAGATGTGCCTTACCGATCTATGGCTCCGATGCGCCGCTCGGAAATCCATCAGCGCATTGCCGAACGCGGAGTAGCCATTTACGGCGGTCGTGCCAGCGAGATTGCCGCAGAACTGGCAATGCATTTTGAAGAGAGCCGTGACTGGCGGCGTGCAGTGCAGTATCTGATCCAAGCGGCTGAGAACACTACTCGCAAGTCAGCCCATCACGAGGCCGCAGATCTTGCGGAGCGAGGATTGGTGATACTGAAGTCATTGCCTGAATCTACTGAGCGGGATCAGCAAGAGATCGCTCTACGCATCATCCTGATACTGTCACGCGGGGCGGCTAAGGGGTTTGCATGGGATGGGGTGGAATCGGCTTATGCCGACGGAAAGGATCTGTTCCGTTTGAGCAAGCCATCGCCACAAGTATTCAACTGGCTGTATCTGCTTGGCCTGTTTCGCATGTTTCGGGCAAATACCCAGGGTGCTTTGGAGATTGCAGATCAAGTGATAGATCTTGCGGAGGACCTCAGGGATCCTAGACTGATCATGGAAGCACATCGCGCAAGGGGTTCCACACTCTTAGAAATGGGTAGATGCACCGAAGCGCTTGAACACGTGAATCGGGCTTCGCACCTCTATTCTGTGAACCAACCTTTCTCCGAAACTCTGATCAGCGGCCGTGACTGCAAAGTGCTCAGTGAATGTTCCGCAGGAAAGGCACTGTGGGCCCTTGGGTTCCCGGATGCTGCCATGCGACGAATGCAGGCCGGATTGGAGTTTGCAAGACAGCTTGCTCACCCCCAGAGTTTGGCTTATGCGGCTCGCTTTGTGGCGCAATTACATCAGTTAAGGGGCGAGCCCCTGCTTGCGCAGGAGCGGGCCAACGAAGTCTTGAGAATAGCTGAGGAATATGGTCTGGAGCTTTGGATCTCGTTCGGCAGAATTGATCTGGGTTGGGCTGACGCTGAACTCGGGGAAGTCCGACGAGGGATCGAACAGATGCAGCAAGGGCTCTCAGCGTACCAGGCCACTGGTACAAAGATCTGGTATCCGGTCTTTCTGGGTTCTCTGGCTGATCAGTTAAACAAAGCACAACGGATAACGGAAGGGCTGGATGTAATCGCCCAGGCTTTATCCTGCGCCGAGCAATCCGGAGAGGGTTACGCGCTAGCGGAGTTGCATCGCATAAAAGGCGAATTATTGTTGAATAGCAGCGGTGCCCCTCAGGCCGGAGAGCATCCCTGCGATCGATCCAGAAGTTCCATCTTGGCCGAAGCCAGAGTGTCTTTTACTGACGCCTTGGCAACCGCGAAGCGACAAGAAGCAAGATCGTGGGAACTGAGAGCGGCATTGAGTCTGCACCGTCTTGATCGGATGCTGGGGAACCAAAACCCCACGCATCTTGCGGAAATATATTCCTGGTTCACTGAAGGCTTCGAAACTGCGGATCTCAAGAACGCTAGAAAGTTGCTGGATTCAGTTCCGTTAGCATAAAGGCGCCAATCGTGGTAACTAATGGTCGGACTGGTTTGGAGAGGACGCTTTTAGTCACATTGTGACGGTGCGGACAGAATATTTGGAGCCTGGTTCGTACCGGCGATCGATAAGTGGGGCCGTCAAGTCGTCCCGGCCTAGGTTGCGATGTTTCCCTAAAGATGCAAGCCGAGAAAGAGATCGCGTTCGGGCAATTTCGCCTGGACCTCGCCAACGAATGCCTCTGGCGGGGCACGACAGCGATATCTTTGCGACCGAAGGCCTTCGCAGTTCTCAAACTCCTGATCGAAAATCCTGGACAGCTGGTCAGCAAGCAAAAGGTGCTGGACACGGTCTGGCCCGGCACTTTTGTCGGGGACGCAGTCTTAAAGGACAATATCCGGCAACTTCGAGAGGCATTGGACGACGATGCCGGCTCGCCCAGCTATATTGAGACCGCACATCGACGAGGGTATCGTTTCATTGGGAAGCCTTCCGAACGGACCCCCGGCAAGCATCCCATCACTGCAATGCCGGTTTCGATGCTTTCGCCGAAAGCTTCCGGATCGAGCTCCTCCGCAGCCCAAATCCGAGTGCTCGGCCGCGAGCCGGAGTTGGGCAAGATGCGGGACTGGCTGCAGCTTGCGCTGGCGGGAGATCGGCAAGTCGTCTTCGTCACAGGGGAAGCTGGAATTGGGAAAACCACTTTTGTTCGGGCCTTCCTTGAAGCAGCTGACGAGTTGCCGAGTATTCGTATTGCGCGCGGACAGTGCCTTGAACAATATGGCGCCGGGGAAGCATATCTCCCATTGCTGGATGGATTTTCGCGACTTTGCCGTTCGCAGGGCGGGGATCAGGCACTCAACTTGTTGCGCGATCATGCCCCGACCTGGTTGGCGCAAATGCCTTCGCTGGTTCCACAGTCGGAACGAGCCAACCTGCAAGCTCAGGCAATCGGTGCCACGCGCGAGCGGATGCTTCGCGAAATGGCCGAAGTGATCGAAATTCTGTCGTCAGAAGCTCCCTTGCTACTCGTCCTGGAGGACCTGCATTGGAGCGATTACTCCACCCTAGACCTGCTTTCGTATCTCGCACGGCGTCGGGATCCTGCGCGCCTGATGGTCATCGGTACCTATCGTCCGGTTGATGTCATTCTGGCTGACCATCCCCTCAAAGGTGTCAAGCGGGAGTTGCAAGCGCACGGATTATGCCGCGAAGTGGCGCTGGAATGTCTCTCTGAAGAAGTCGTTGGGGAATACCTGAATGCCAGATTTCCCGGGCATCAGTTTCCCGCCAGGCTAAGGCAGACGGTGTACCGGCGCACGGAAGGCACCCCGCTTTTCATGGTTGACCTGGTCGAGTATTTGGTGGATCAGAAAGCAATTGCGCTAGAACAAGGCAGCTGGAGGCTACGCGTAGATTTGTCCGAAGTCGAACGGGGCGTTCCGGCCAATGTCAGAGAGCTGATCCAAAAACAAATTGAGCGGCTAAGCCCGGACGAGCGCACTGTCCTTGAGGCTGCGTGCGTGGCGGGAATGGAATGCTCGTCAGTGGCCATTGCCGCGGGACTTGAGAATACCGTCGAATGGGTCGAGGAACATTGCGAAGAATTAGCCCGACGACACCAGTTTTTGTCGCCGGCGTGGCTGTTTGAGCTGCCCGACGGGAGCATTACGCCACGTCATCGTTTTATTCATGTGCTCTATAAAGAAGTGCCTTACGGATTGATTGCTCCAATGCGACGTTCACAAATTCACCAGAGGATCGCCGAGCGCGGAATCGCGATTTATGGCGCTCGTGCTAACGAGATTGCTGCTGAACTGGCCATGCACTTTGAGCAAAGCCATGACTCGTCCCGCGCGCTTGAATACACTCTGCAGGCGGCAGAGAACGCCGCAACCCGGTCAGCCCACCACGAAGCCATCGACCTGGCTAGGCGGGGACTGGAGACGCTAAAACTCTCTCCTGAAACTTCCGAGCATGCAAAGCAGGAAATGAAACTGCGCATGATTCTGAGTGCCTCGCTGATGGCGATCAAGGGGTTCGCCTCTGCGGAGGTGGAGAAAATCAACGCTTCTGGGCGCGAGCTCTTCTGGCGCCACGGTCCTTCTCCAGAGTTGTTCTACATGCTGTGGTCACAAAATTTCTACAAGCAGTTCAGTGGGGAGATGCGTCCGGCGTTGGAGATTGCATATCAGCTTATGCAACTAGCCGAGGAGTTGGGGGATGGCGCGCTGACAATGGAAGCACACCAATCCATAGGGGCGCTGCTGGTTTTGTTAGGGCGAAGCTCCGAAGCCCTCGAACACCTGGCAAAGGGCTTAGTGCTTTACGCCACACATCATCATCACCGCAACCATGTTTTCAACAACTTTGATAGCAAAGTGATGTTTGAGTGCTTTCGGGCTCTCGCGCTTTTGGAGCTTGGGTACCCCGATCAGTCTGCTGAGAGGTTGGCGGCAGGTTTGCAGCTGGCACGAGAGCTTGCCCATCCCCAGACTTTGGTGGTTGCTTTGCATGTCGCGGCGCAGCGCCATCAATTGCAGGGCGAGGCTTTCCTGGTTTATGAAGCCGCCAAAGAGGCGTTGGAACTCGCCGACAAATATGGCTTCGCAATTTGGCGGGCACACGGCTTGATAGAGCTCGGCTGGGCGATAGCTGAAATGGGAAGAACACAGGATGGCGTCAAGACGATGCAGCGGGGGTTGGCGGAATACGAAGCGACAGGCGCGAAACTCCGGTCTCCTTTTTTCTTGGGGCTGCTCGCTGAACAGGTAGGCAAAGCGGGAGGGATAGAAGAGGGCCTATCAATCGTCACAGACGCCATAACGCTCGCCCAAAATACCGGAGAAGGGTACGGCGTTCCCGAGTTGCATCGCCTCAAAGGCGAGCTATTTTTCAACCGCAATGATTTGCTAAAAACAGGCACGCCTCCAAAGGATTCATCCGGAATGTCTCTCTCCCAAGCGAAGGCATGTTTTGCTGAAGCCCTGAGCGTTGCGAAACAACAAGGGGCCAGATGGCGGCAACTGAGAGCCGCGGTAAGCATGGATCGTCTCGAGATGCGTCAGGGATGCTGCAATCATCGAGAGCTAGCCGAAGTGTATGCTTCCTTCACGGAGGGTTTTGAAACCGCAGATCTCAGGCAGGCAAAGGTCCAGTTAGATCTAAGTCGTTCGGAGTAACCGAGATGCTTGCTCGCATGTCCCGATCGTCGGCTCTATCCTCAGGCTGTCCGTTCTGAAGACATAGGCAACGGCAAACCAATGACAAGAGCGCTGCGGCGGTAGGTCACTTAACTTCCCAGTACACCGCGTATCGCCTGTCATAAAGGCTGTTCAGGGGAACCAACCGGACATTCTTCCGCTGTCCGGTCGTGCGGAACGTCAGCGGTTTATCTGCCGCCTCGATCCACGAACTCGGATGGGATCCTGAGGCCTTGAAACTTGGAATGTCGAGATCCGGCACTGGAGGCGTCCGGTTCGTCGGCCCCAGCGGCGATCCGTGCTGCTCGGGAATCGGCGCGCCGACTCGCAAGTTTGGGCCAATGATGTGGGCTTCGGTCAGCCCCTCCGCGCCCAGGTCTCCTGCCAGAACCAGAGGTCCGTACAAAAAGGCCTGCATTTGAGGATCATCCGCCATGACCTCCTCATGTATGTGCATGGGAAGCCGCATCTCCAGCTTGTCTTCTCTCTTCCACACCCGCTTAACGGTCAGATAGGAGCCAGGAGCTGCTGACGCATCGAGTACTTTCCCGTTTAACTTCACGGTCGGCGCCGATTGCAGCCAACCCGGAATGCGGAGACGCAAGGTGATGTTCTCCGGCCTTGCTGCGGTCACGGTTAGCGTCACATCCGGCGACTCCGGATACTGCGTTTCTTGACGGAGCTTGAACCCTTTCTCACTCCAGTCGAGTTCTGACGGAATGAAGAGGTTTACATAGAGTCCCTCCTGATCCCACCAGTAGATGCTGTCGTTGAGCTTTGAATACTCCTCAATTCCTGTGCCTGTGCAACACCAGAATGTCTGATCTTCGGTATTGAAGGTCTTCCAGGCACCCGGACTCAGCGAAAGATAATACTGCGAATATCCGAGCTTGGGCCGGATCGTGCCAATGCGATGATTGAGCAACAAGCGCTCATAGTAATCAAACAAGGCGGGCGAGGGATTCCAGCTATAGAGCTTTCTGGTGAGCTTCAGCATGTTGTAAGCGCAACAGCATTCTGCCGTATTCACACTCTGTTTCAGCTCAGCAGCCAAGTGCCGCGGAGGAGCAAGCCAGGTTTCTGCATTGCCCGTCCCCGCCGTGACATAGGAACGAGCCGTCGTTACCTCATAGGAGAAATACTCTGCTAAATCGCGAAACCGGCTGTCGCCCGAGATCTCGTATCTTCGCGCGGCTGCAATCACCTGCGGTATATGGGTGTTGACGTGCAACCCCCGCATCTCATCCCGCCGTGCTGCCAGGGGATTGATGAAGCTCTTCTTCTGGAAGCGATCCCCCAGTTTCGCCCAGCGAGGATCGTTGGTTTCACCGGCGAGATGGTAAAAACTTTCCGCCATACCACCGAACTCGATGGTGAGGATCTGCTGCATTTGCGCTTCTGTCTTGGATGATGTCCACTCGTCCGCCCAGGCCGCCATGCCTTCAAGCACAGGAAGCGCCTGTTTGTTCCCGGCCATCCGGTACATATCAAACATTCCGGCTGCGATCTTGTGAATCGTGTAGAAAGGAGCCCAGACCCGCTCGCCTTTTTCGAGTCGGTCCCACCAGGTTGTTGGAAAGGCGCTAAGATACTTGCCTCCCAGCTTCTCCTGACACTTGGCCATCTCCGCGACCATGTAATCGCCCTTGGCTTTGGCCTCCTTATCCCCGATCGCGGCCAGTTGTGCACTGGCGCTAAGGAAATGGCCGACGAAATGGCCACGCAGTTCGCTTGATCGCTGACCGTTTTCCGGTTGCTCCCAGCCTCCAAGAGGTTTCGCCGAGCCCACCGGAAGTCCGGCATTGGCGCGAAAGTTATAGAGGAGGCGGTCTGCGGCAAGTCGTGCCATATAACCGCGGTTCCACTCCTGCGAGTCGAAGTAGACATTATTCGGCAGCAGTTGAACCTGACCCATGGGGAAAGGCTGGACCCTCAATGGGACGTCTCGACGACTGAACTCAAGCGGCTCATCAAATGCCGGCGTGTCCGGCACAAGCGGTCGAAGAAAAGATCCTGGAGCTGGACGTGTCGGGGCGGCATCCCCTTGCTGAACCGCTTGGGCAACTAGCCCCGTAGCCGCACCGGCCAAAACTAGCACGCCGAAATGGCGCCGGGTCAAAGGATTTGCGTTTGTCTGCTGGCTCATTCGTTTCGCCTCACCGAAGACTTCAACTCAGCGTCAGCCGTAACCCGGTCGCGTGGGGAACCGTGACGGAGTACTTGCCCTGCTTGAGCGAGTCGGCCTTGGATGATGCCGTGATATTCGCTTTGCGGCTATCGAGCGCCGGCGCATTTAATGTTTCCATTGCTATCGAGCCGCTCCGGCCGTTACCAAAGTCGAGTTCAACTTCGAGGTCCGCTACGGCGTCCTTGTTCAGAATAATCACCGATGTTTGGCCGCCGGCCAGTTTCGCGGCATAGGCCGTGGCGTTCAAGCCCGTAGCTTGCAGTTGCATCGAGAATTCCGTCTTGAACAACGTTCCGCCGCAGAACGAGCCTGCGAACTTGAGCCCATAGGCGACCGGCTCTAATACATAGTCCGAGCCAAACGTCGCGATCGGTGTATAGAAGGGGTGAGGATGCGTGGCGATCTGTTCGGGAGTTTCGCCCTGCCCCTGCAAAAGCCGGTCGCCCGGAAGAAACCCGCCAACCGAATTGGCCACGGACTTGCCCGTGCCGCCGTGCAGATTCACGCCCAAGTAATCGTTGCTGGCCAGTAACAGCGAATAGTCGGCTGACCAGAGCGCAGCAGCAAACACGTCTGAAACTCCAGGCTTGCCTCCGCGATAACAGGTGTTGCCTTCGGTCATGCGTACGCGTGCATTGATCTTGCTGGCTGCGGCCCTTGCGGTGTTCGCCGTGTTTTGCACTTTTAACATCGTCTCTGGTTTCAGCAGGTTCGGGATGTTGATCTCAGGGTTCGTCGCCGGCCCACCAAAGTAATAATGATGAGTCAGTGTGTTTACTTGGGGCGCGGCTTGAACCGAAGCCCACTGGTCAGCAATTTCGGTCAGCCAGGACACGGCTCCCGGGCCCACATCAGGCATGCCGAACTTTGCTGTGGGCACACGAGCTGTGATAGCACGCGCCAGCGTGAGCCATTCTTCAAGATACGCTTTGGCCGACCATGTCTTCGCATCGCGTAGATGTCGGCTGAATAGATCCGGCTCGTTTCCAATCTGGAAGTACTGCAGGCGCTCTCCCAGCGCCTGGGATGCAAAGGCCGCTTCTTCGGCGGCGCGCGCCGGTGTGTTCGTGCCCATCCCAATGCCATAGATACAATTCCAGCCGGTGGCACGGAGGAATTCGGCCAGGTTCCTGACTGCCTCGGGCGTCACGGCATAGTACTGCGCCTTCGGCTCGCCCTCGGCCTCCCGTACTTGAGGGTGGTCGGGTTCAGGAGAATCAGGCCTGGGTTTCCAGTAAGCGAACTCGCTAGTGTTGCCTCCTAGGCGAAGAACGCCCGATGGGGAGAGCTCTTTGAGCTGGCGAATCAAGCCATGGTTCTGAGGCGAAAAGAAACCCGGTTCCCGGAGCTGCTGTACCTCATACGACAAGCCGACAAAGTCGATCGGAACATGAGGGCCAGCCGCCTCCCTGGGAATGCTCAGGGAAACCCGCACCTTGCCTTGGCCGTGGATGGGCGCACCTGCTGCAGCCAATGTGCAGGCCGTATTGGCGAGAAATCTTCGTCTTGTGAGCATTGAGTTTCCCGAATCCTTTACTGGGGGCCTAGAAATTCCGGCATTCTGACACTATCAAGAATACGAGCGAGAACTCCATTTGGTCTTCATCAATCGGACCACGGAGCCGGTTTGCGGTCCCATCGATGTCGCTTCAGCTCCCCGAGCAGCTCAACGGGGAGCGCGCCTTTCTCACTTAGTGCACTATTGTCGCGGACATGTTGCAGCTTCCTCATCCCCACAATCGTGGTGCTGACGGCGGGATGAGACAAGACGAAGCGCAGCGCCATCTCTGGCAGAGGCATCCCCGACGGCAGAAGTTGTTTCAGCTTGTCCACGCGTTCCAGAGTGTTGGCAAGATTCTCTGCATTGAAATAGCGCGACCTCCAGTCCGTGTGGGGGAACTTTGTGTCCTTTGTCATCTGTCCCCCCAGACTCCCCTCGTCGAGTGCAACCCGGACAATGACCCCGATGCTTAGCTTCTGGCAGATGGGAAACAGCTCGTCTTCTGGTGATTGATCGAAAATGCTGTAAATCACCTGCACCGCGTCTACCAACCCGGTGCGAATAGCCTTGATTCCGTTCTCCGGCTCCCAACGGTTCAAGCTAAGCCCGAAGTGGCGGGCGATGCCGTCATTTTTGAGTTTCTCAACCGTCCTGCTGAAATCAGGCTCATCGGTCCATTCGTCTGTCCAGACGTGGAACTGAAGGAGATCGATTGAATCGGTTCCGAGCTGCTTGCGGATTCGATCGGCATATTTGAAAACGTGGTCAGGCGGAAACACGTCGTGGTATTTGTAGCTCGGGTGCGCTGGCCAGCGCTCATTCTTGGGCGGGATCTTCGATGCCGCATAAAGTCGCTTCCCCTTATTCCGGGCAATCGTTTGTCCAAGGAGACCGTCGCTTTTGCCGTCACCGTAGCCCCACGCTGTATCAAAAAAGTTACAGCCGAGATTGACCGACAGTTGCAGCGCCTCGAGCGACTGCTTATCGTCCGAGCCACTCCATCCCCCCATGCCCCAGAGTCCAGGGGCAATGTCACTCGTTTCAATCCCGGTACGGCCAAATTTGCGATATTTCATTTCTTATCCCTAGGAAGCTTGGTTCATTCAATGTTTCGAGAAGCGACGTAGTTACCCAGTAGCGTAAACACCGCAAGGGAAGTTTAAACCTCGAACAAGCCTGGTACGCGACCGAATTGGCGGACTGCTCGAAGACATTTGCCATGATTAGAAACACCATCACCGTGGACCAGACGATCGAATTCGCCCGAGTTCTTCCAAGCGGCCCGGCGCGCCCGCCAGCACTTGCCAGAAACGGACATTCTGCTCAACAGGTTTCTTGCCGAAGCCGGCACCGGTTTTGTGGCTAGGGGAAGCCATATACCACGCATTCAGCCGTCTTTCAGCTTCAGCAGCTAGTATCATTTAACTGAAAAGAGAAGACTTTATCGCCGCCGCCTTGCCCTTCGGCAATCTCGGCTAGCGATTCCAAGGAGCACTTTGGGACTGATCAAGCGCGGTTGGATTTGGGTGCTCGCTTTTTTGCTGGCTGCCGGTATTTTTGCTGCCTTCCTCCTCGGCAAGAAAACGGAACCCGATTACTTTACGGCAAAGGTGGAGAAGGGAGATATCCGCCAGGTCATCGAGGCCACCGGAACAATCAATCCGGTCACTTCCGTTCAAGTGGGCTCACAGGTATCCGGAATGATTTCCAAGCTGTACGTGGATTTCAATTCAAAAGTCACCAAGGGCCAGGTCATCGCGGAGATCGATCCCAAGTTGTTTGAGGGCGCGGTCCTTCAATCCCAGGCGGACCTGCAGAATGCGCAGGCGTTGCTGGCTGCGGCGAAAGCGAATCTAGCGAAGGATCAGGCCACCCTCCAACAGAACAAGCTCGACTATGACCGGGCCGTGGCCCTGCAGCGACAAGCAGTGAATAGCCAGCAGCAACTGGATCAGGCGAAAGCAACTTACGATGCGATAACCGCACAGGTAGGATCGGATCGGGCAGCCATTCAACAGGCGGAAGCGCAAGTTGCTCAGAAGACTGCCACTCTAAGGGTGGCTCAAACAAACCTGGATTACACCATCATTCGGGCTCCGATCAATGGAACGGTGGTGGCCAGGAACATCGACATTGGACAAACGGTTGCTGCCTCGCTGCAGGCCCCAACGCTCTTCATGATTGCACTTGATCTAACCAAGATGCAGGTTTATGCCAAGACTGATGAGGGAGACGTAGGGCAGATCCGGCCCGGACAGAAGGCCGACTTTCAAGTCGATGCGTTCCCCAAAGAGATGTTCCACGGGGTGGTATACCAGGTTCGCATGAACGCGACTAGCATTCAGAATGTCGTCACCTACGACACGATTGTGAACTTCGACAATCCTGATTTAAAGCTCTTTCCCGGCATGACTGCTTATGTCTCGATCCCAGTGGCTTCGGTCACCGACGCCGTGAAGATTCCTAACGCCGCCCTACGCTACAACCCTGATCTTCCAATAGAAAAGGTACAGGAGCTTTACAGTAAATACGGAGTCGCCATTGCAGCAGCCACCCCCGCACCCTCGCGAGCGAAGCAGCAGGCCGCGCCCAGGGAGCGCTCCGCTACTACTCCGACGAGCGCGACTGGCTCCGACAAAGCAGTGGTTTGGACGCTCCTTCCCGACAAATCCTTGCGGCCGGTGCAGATTCATATAGGGTTGACGGATCACACCTACACAGCGTTAACCTCTGGGGATCTTCAACCCGGAGACGAACTGGTGACAGGTGCAACTTCCACAAAGCCCGAAACATCGGGACCGGGCCTGACTCCTCAGCGACGCTAGGCTCTCAGAATGACGACCGTGAATTCAGCCACACCTGCCGATTCGGTTCCTGCTGCTCGCAGCAGCGGAGCACTCGTAGAAGTCCATGATCTCAGAAAAAACTATCAACTCGGAGAAACCGAAGTCCACGCGCTCCGTGGTGTCACCCTCAGCATCCATCCAGGGGACTTCGTTGCCATTATGGGTGCGAGTGGCAGTGGGAAGTCCACATTCATGAATATTCTGGGATGTCTGGACAAACCTACGTCAGGCCGTTACCTGCTCGAAGGGACTGACGTATCTTCACTGACCAAGAAGGAACTGGCACGAATCAGGAACCAAAAGATCGGCTTTGTGTTTCAGGGCTTCAACCTCCTCGGTCGCACGACGGCTCTGGAAAATACTGAACTGCCGATGCTCTATTCGAAAACTAACAACAAGGACCGCGAGCGCCGCGCTCGGGAGGCGTTAGACCACGTTGGGTTGTCGGATCGGGCTGATCATTTCCCGTCGCAACTTTCAGGGGGCCAACAACAAAGAGTGGCAATCGCGCGGGCGCTGGTCAACCTTCCTCGGATATTGCTGGCTGACGAACCGACTGGAAACCTGGATAGCCGTACTTCTGTGGAAGTAATAGAAATTTTTCAGCGACTAAATGCAAGCGGCTTGACCATCATCCTGGTTACACATGAACCAGATATCGCCCAGTTTGCCAAACGTGAGATCGTTTTTCGCGATGGTCAGATCAGACGCGATGATGTCGTTGAGGTGCCGCGCGTGGCGAGTGAAGTTTTAAAAACCATGCCCACCATAGAGGGCTAGGGTCAATGGGATTGTCGGCAGCTTTCGTGCTTGCGTTGCGTGCCTTGGGGCGCAACAAGATGCGTTCCGGTCTAACCATGCTCGGCTTGATCATTGGAGTGGGGGCGGTCATTGCCGTCATCGGTATTGGAGAGGGTGCTGCGAAAAAGGCGCAAGAACAGTTGGCTGCACTCGGCTCGAACATGCTATTTGTCGGTTCCGGGTCGGTGAATCGGTACGGGCTGCACGTGGGAGGTTTTCAAACCAAGACCCTCGTCCTTGCGGATGCCCGCGCAATCGTTCGAGAATGCCCGTCCGTTTCTGCGGCTGCACCGGGCACCGAAACCGGCCAACAGGTTGTGTATGGGAATGAGAATTGGGCCACTCAAATCAGGGGGACCGAGCCTCAGTATTTTGAGGTCCGGACTTGGCCTTTTTCTAGAGGCACTTCCTTTAGCGAAGACGATGTCGCTCAGGCTGCCACGGTCGCGGTTTTAGGGGACACGGTTCGCAAATACCTGTTTGGCTCTCGAAACCCAATCGGTGAAACCGTTCGAATCGGCACGTTGCCTTTCAAGGTCCTTGGCGTGCTTACGCCAAAGGGAACCAGCCCAGGCTCTACACAGGACCAAGACGATGTCATCATCGTTCCGCTAACCACCGTGCAGAAGAAATTGTTAGGGCAAGAATGGCTGCGCTGGATCATGGTGTCTGCTGTCTCGCGGCAGGCAAGCTATATTGCGCAGAAGCAGATTGAGAGTCTGCTTCGTGACCGGCATAAGATTAGACCAGGAGACCCTGATGACTTCGTCGTGAGCAACCTCGCCGATGTGGCAGATGCTGCGGCCGAGCAAGGCTCTGTAATGACGGTGCTGCTCACTATCGTGGCGAGTATTGCCTTACTGGTCGGCGGGATCGGGATCATGAACATTATGCTGGTGTCGGTGACCGAACGAACGCGCGAAATCGGCGTTCGGATGGCAGTAGGCGCTACGGAAGAAGATGTCCGGCTTCAGTTCCTGATTGAGGCATTGGTACTTGGGTTGATCGGAGGAACAATCGGCATCGTTTTCGGAATTGCTTGCTCACTGGCTGTTTCTCAAGGCCTGGGATGGCCCATTCGGATTCCGGCGTATGCGATTGGCATCTCGACTCTCTTCGCGATCACAATTGCGCTATTTTTTGGTTTCTACCCAGCAAAGCGAGCTTCGCAGCTGAATCCAATTGAAGCGCTGCGGTACGAATGAGAAGCAAAAGTAAAGGTCGGGTCTTTCAACGATGACGAAGAACAACCTGCGGAGCCCAACATGCTGATGTACATCCAGTCGACCTGGAGCGAAGCGATGAAATCCTTGCGACGCAACCTGATTAGGACTGTACTCACCATCCTGGGTTTGGTTGTGGGTATTGCAGCTTTCATCTGTGTCGTGGGCGTGGGCAAAGCAGGATCCGCAAAGGTAGAAACCGAGCTGCAGAAGCTCGGAGACAACATGATCTGGATTGAGGCCGGTAGTCGGGCCACCAACGGAGTGCGGTTTGGAACACGCGAAACAAAGAGTCTCACAGTAGAAGACGCTCGGGCCATCTTCGCAGAAATACCTGGTCTCAAGCGCATGAGCCCGAATGTCGACGGGCGGGTTCAGGTCGTTTACGGAACTCAGAACTGGAACACCACCTTCCGTGGAGTAGCGCCCGAGTACTTTGATATTCGAAGATGGGAGATTCAAACGGGAACGGTCTTTACCCACGATGATGTGGACAGGAATGCTCCCGTCTGTATCCTCGGTCAGACCGTGGTCGAGAATCTCTTTCCAAACGAAGATCCCGTCGGCAAGAGTATCCGTGTACAGGCTATGCCCTGTCGCGTCATCGGTGAGTTCCAACCGAAGGGGGCATCGGCCAGCGGATGGGACCAGGACGATTTTGTGGCCATGCCGTATACCACTGCTATGAAGCGCATTGGGGGCACCAGTTGGCTCGACGATATCTTCTTCTCGGCGAGTTCTCGGGACGCCATTCCTATCGCCACACGGCAAGCGGTCGCCTTACTTCGCGAACGCCATCACCTGCACCCAGAGGAACCTGATGACTTCAATATTCGCAGTCCTGAGGACGTGATTCGCGCACAGCTACAGTCAAGCCAGATATTCACTTTGCTCCTAGGCACGATCGCATCGCTCGCTCTCCTCGTTGGCGGGATCGGCATCATGAACATCATGTTGGTCTCGGTTACCGAGCGCACTCGGGAAATCGGGATTCGAATGGCGATTGGGGCCACCGAATCGGATATCCAGTTCCAGTTTCTGGCCGAAGCTGTTGCTATCAGCTTCTTGGGCGGAGTACTCGGCATTCTCGCTGGGGTTGGGGTTTCCTCCCTGTTTCAAACCACGCTGCAGTGGGAAATTAAGCTCAGTCCTCAACTCCTGGTTTCTTCCGGATTGTTTGCGGCGTGCATTGGAATATTCTTCGGCTACTACCCATCACGAAAGGCCTCTCAGCTCAACCCGATTGAAGCATTACGATACGAGTAGCCCGGTCTGAAGCCCGCGCATAGTCATATCGGCGGCAGGATCGCCGCTATCGCATGTCAACGGCTTGCTCCGCCATCCTTGGTCTCATTGCCGTTATCCAATTTGCCTTTTCTTGGGCAATATGGCGGAAACGGTTCAACTCTTGAATTCGAAAAGTGCAAGGATAAGTGGCCGAGAATACCGTAACTGCGGAATGCGGATTTCCTGATCGTAACGCGAAAGCTTCTCTCTCCCAGCGGTAATCGGCCATAATTGACCGCATGCCCAACCGACGCAGTTTCCTCAAGACCAGTGCAGCGTCCCTTCCATTGGTCACGGCTATCCAGACGGTCAACCCGGCGGCCATTTCAGTGGAAACAATCGCTGACGTAGCTATCAGCGGCCAGGCTCCGAAACTCATTCCTCTGCCCGCAAGGCTGGCTCCGGTCGATCCATCCACCCTGCCCTGGCAGCAGAAGATTCGCCGCGTCGGCCAGAGCAACATGACCGAGCACGATCCAGCGGTTATGAATATTGAAGATTGGGCAGACTACTGGCATTCGGCCGGAGCGGACATCGTTTTCATCAGTGTGACCGGGATTCTCGCCTTCTATCCCTCCAAGGTCCAGTTCCACCGTCATGGAAAGTTTCTCAATGGCAGGGACTTCTTCGGTGAGTGCGTCGCCGCCGCCCGTAAACGTGGCATGCGCGTTGTCGCCCGCATGAGTCCAGATCTGAATTGGGGTGATGCCCTTGACGCCCATCCGGAGTGGGCCATGCGTGACGGCGAGGGATCGGTGCTGCTCAGCGGCGAAGACTCGCGTCTATTCCGCACCTGCATGTTCACCAACTATATGGACGATTACGTCCCAGCGATCATGCGCGAAATTAATTCACTCTACGATGTGGATTGCTTCTACACCAACGGATGGCCTCCCATCGGCAGTTTGCCGAATTGCCATTGCTCGGTCTGTAGCAGGCTCCCCCCGCCCAACACCACCGCCTACTGGCGCGCCTTCAATGATCGCGTTCTCCAGTTGTGGAACAAGTACGACGCCATTGCCAAGGAAAAGAAGCCCGACAGCTTTTACTTCGCAAACCTGGGAGGCAATGTCCGCTGCGGCCCCAATCTCGATCGGCTCGGCAGAACCGCGGTTTGGTTCCAGGCCGACAACCAGGGGCGCAGTTCCGATGATCCCGCGATCTGGGGATGCAGCCTGCAAGGCCGCGTGTGCAACGCCGTGATGGACGGACAATTCGCAGCCAACGTCTCCGCCGCTTACTCGACGGGCACGGTCCGCTGGCGCAATGCCGCCAAAAATCCTGCTGAGGCAAAAATGTGGTTGAACGAAACGCTGGCCAGCGGCATGGCTCTGTACTACCACTTCATTGGCTCGGAGGCGGGTTTCGGAGAGGATCGCCGCTGGCAAAAACTCGGCTCCGACTATTTTCAGTGGGCGAGGAGGCACGATGCGCACTTAACGCCGCGGCGATCGCTCGCAAACATCGGCGTCATCATGGGGCAGAGCACGCAGCTTCTGTATCCGGTCCCAGCCGCCGCTCACGCTCACGACTACATGCGCGAGACGACGCACGGGATCTATGCGGCGCTGCTCAACGGCCGATTTGCCTTCGACTTCGTACACGAAGACCGGCTTGACCTCGAACGGATCCGCAAGTACCGCGCCCTGCTCTTGCCGAATATCGCCGTGCTTAGCGAGCGCCAGTGTCAGCAGATCCGCGACTACGTCCGCTTCGGAGGGTCAATCATAGCTAGCTTCGAAACAGGGCTGTATGACGAGAACGTGCAGCGACGAGAGGAATTTGCGCTCGGCGACTTGCTCGGCATCAGCAAGGCTGAAGATATGATCGGAACGAACGGCAATGCCTTTTACGCCCGAATTGAACGTAGTCATCCGATCCTCGACGGCTTCTCAAACACCAATTGGCTGCCGGGCGCCCAAAACCG
>Ga0207702_10000298_pt1 | contig 57226 bp, 37 predicted proteins | sample KBSCornC62_FD_184302 | JGI IMG/M metagenome (GOLD analysis project Ga0207702, IMG submission 184302) | Corn rhizosphere microbial communities from Kellogg Biological Station, Michigan, USA - KBS Corn C6-2 (SPAdes) (version 2) | ecosystem: Host-associated > Plants > Roots > Rhizosphere > Soil ...
CGCGATCATGGGTGGCGCGGGGATGCTCAGCTCGAGCTACGTTGTCCCGTTGGTCGGCCGTTGGTATGATAGCGGAATCGCGGCCCGTCTCACTCCGGGCGAAACAGCGACGGGCCTTGCCGCCGCGACCGATCCAACCAGCGTGGCACATTGGTCGAAGATTCAGGCAGAAGCAGGTCTCGCTGCAATGGAGCGCGTCGCGATTCTGCCGGTGGTGCTGTTTGTCGTCTTCTTGCTCATCTATCTGTTGCGCAAAAAGAGCCCCGCGGCTTCGGCGCCACAACACGCCTAAGTCGATGTCAGTTTCAGGCCGAAGCCTCGCCGCTTCGGCCTTTTTTGCGTCCAAAAAAATTCCTGCTCGATCAACTTGTGGTGGCTTTTGCCTAGATCAATTGTTAGCACGCGATCCGCTTTGTCGGGTCGAAACGGCTCGCACGTATTTGCCCGGCAGGCATTTTGTCGTCTTCGCTCCGCTTCCGACGTTTGGCGCCCCCCTTCCGCACTGCTTCCTTCATGAACGAAAGTTATCATTCGCAGCACTCTCCTTTTGGCGCCTTTGCCAGCTTCACCGTGGGGCTGGTCGATTCACCGGGAGGGTTTGGACATGCGTTGCGTGGTCCCGCCAAACAGAATGTTTTCATCGGTTATCGGCAAGGAACCGATACCTGGAAGGTCCTGCCGTTCCTGCACCAAACCCAGTCACACATTTCCGCCTTCACCGGCGAAGCGGTTCATGTCGACGCGCCGACGAAACCGCCGTTCGTGACCATCCGCCCGGATAATTACACCCGCGAGCTCACGTGGGCGAGCGATGTCTGGAAAAGCGGCGAATTTCGTTTTGGTTTGCGCACCCCTTTTTCGCGTATCAAGGAACCCACTACGCTAACCGAAGCCGAGTCTCGCTTTCACTTCGCACCCGTCGTTTGCGGTTTCGTTTCGTACGACAATTCGAAGGGCACTGAACCGGTTGAACTGGTTTTCGGCATCAACGAATTGGATGTCCAGGTTTACGCCGCCAGTTTGCCCGGCGAAAAAAGCAACCTGGTCGGCTTCATCGGCGGGGAGACGTTTGGTTTTGCCACGCGACCGCACCCCCAGGCCGCGCTTCGCCAAGGGTTCAGTCTGTTCGAAGCCACTCCGATGGACTACTCCGGGCTCCATCTTTTGGGCACCCAAGCGGGTCTGATCTTCACGGTTCGTCCCGGCGAAAAAGCTGAATTTCCGCTCGCGCTCGGCTTCCACCATGCCGGACGAATCACCACGGGGCTTCCAACTCGCTACGCCTACACCCGCTGGTTCGACGACATCGCTTCCGTGCTTCAGCACGGTCTGGACCAGCATGCGCGCTACACGCAGGTCGCACTCGAACGCGACGCCGAGCTTGCGAAAACGAAGTTGAGCGACGATCAGAAATTTCTCATCGCGCAATCGACGCACAGCTACCTCGGTAGCTCGCAGTTGCTGGACGGCCCTGATGGGTTGATTTGGAACGTCAACGAAGGCGAATACCGCATGGTCAACACGTTCGACCTGACCGTCGACCACGTGTTCTTCGAACTCGAATGGCATCCCTGGGCCGTGCGAAACGCATTGGACCTGTTCGTCTCGCGCTACAGTTATATTGACCAAGTTCGCCTTCCCGACGGCAAACTCGGCACCGGCGGTATTTCCTTCACGCACGATATGGGCGTGAACAATCACTTCACCGCCCCCGAGCGTTCGAGTTACGAATGCGATAATCTCACCGGCTGTTTCAGCCACATGACGATGGAGCAGCTCCTGAACTGGGTGCTGACCGCCATCACTTACGCCTGGCAAACGAAGGATTGGGATTGGATGCGCAAGAATCAGGACACGCTGATCCGCTGCGTCGAAAGTCTCGAAAATCGCGATCATCCCGATCCCGCGAAACGCGACGGTCTACTCAAATGCGATTCCAGCCGTTGCGGCACGGGTTCTGAAATCACGACCTATGACAGTCTCGACGTCAGTCTCGGTCAGGCGCGCAACAATCTTTATCTCGCTGTAAAATCGCTCGGCGCATGGATCTTGCTCGCTCGCGCCTTCGATCAGTTAAAAGAACCAGGCAACGCCGATCGCTCCCGCGCGGCCGCCAAGAAAGTGGTCTCCGCGGTGGTGCAGCGTTTCGAAGAAGAGACCGGGTTCTTCCCGGCCGTGTTCGAAAAAGGCAATCGGTCGCGGATTCTGCCTGCCGTCGAAGGTCTCGTTTATCCTCTCTATCTAGGCTTCAACGATGCCTTCGGTTCTTTTCAGCCGTTGATGGATCGCCTCCGCCGTCATTTGACCAATGCGCTCGTCCCGGGCGTTTGCCTCGATCAAAAGACCGGCGGCTGGAAAATCAGCAGCACGAGCAACAACACGTGGTTTAGCAAGATCGCGCTCGCCCAACACGTCGTTCGTAAGCTCTTTCCGGATACGTTGTCCGCTCAAGCAAAAGAAGGCGATCGCGTCCACGCACTCTGGCAGAAAACGCCGGGCTGCGGCGCCAACGCCATGTGCGATCAGATTTTCAGCGACACCGGTGTCACCTGTGGAAGCCGGTACTACCCCCGCGGCGTAACCGCTTGTCTGTGGATGCGCGAATAGCCCGCAAAAAAACCGGCGCCGCTTTCAGGTCCGGTTTTCACCTTTTTCATTTTTCCTGACGCGAGCCGAATGACCTTTGGCTCGCTGCTTCAACCTCACACCCCATGGCTACCCAAAGCTCTCAAAAATTATCGGCCGGCGAAAAGCTCGGTTACAGTCTCGGCGACGCGGCGACGAACTTCTTCTTCCTGTCGATGATTTTGTATCAAGGAAGATACTACACCGACACGGTAGGTCTGACCGCATCCAGCGTGGGCTGGCTTTTCTTTTTTGTTCGTTGGGTTGACGCGATTGTGGACCCCGTTGTCGGCGCCCTCTCCGACCGCACCGAAACGCGGTGGGGCAAATTCCGCCCTTGGCTGCTCTGGACCGCCGTCCCCTTCGGTTTGATTTTCTGGCTTGTGTACAGCGTTCCGGCCCTCGGCGGAAGCGGCAAACTCGTCTACGTCTGGATCACCTATCTGCTGCTCATGATGGTGTATTCAGCCAACAATACGCCGTATGCCGCTCTGACTGGCGTGATGACGTCTGACCCGAGTGAACGCACCAGTATTTCAACCTACCGGCTCTGCATCGCGATCATCGGACAATTGTTGATCCAGGGCCTGGCCCTTCCGTTGGTCGACAAGTTTGGCAATGGCGACACCTCCCATGGTTGGTCCGTCACGATCGGCATTTTCGCCGTTGCGATGATAATTTTCTACTTCGTCGCTTTCGCCAGTACGCGCGAACGCGTTCGCCCGAATCCGCATCAAAAGTCCTCCGTCAAACGCGACCTCGCGGACGTCTTTACCTGCCGCCCCTGGGTCGTGATGTTTCTGCTCACGCTCTTTGTTTTCACGACGCTGGCGCTGCGCGGCGGCTCGATGAACTACTATTTCACCTATTATCTGGACCGGGGCCAGATCGCGGAACTGCTCCGCCACGTCGGCCTCGTGGGCACCACCTCAGGCGCGCCTTCGCCTCTGGATACCGTGCTCAACTGGTTTGGTTTGCTGTTGAAGCCTGACGCTTCGAACGCGACCTCGGTGGGCTTCAGCTTGTTCAATATGGCCGGCACGCTCGTGCAGATTCCCGGAATTCTGCTGTCGCAATTCCTTGCCGATCGATTTGGCAAGCGGAACGTGTTCATCGTCGGTCTGGCCCTGACAGCGATCGTAACCGCGGCCATTTTCGGTTCCGCCGCAACCTCGATCAATCAAGTTTTTCTCCTCAACATCTTGTGGGGCGTTTTTTATGGACCAACCGTCCCCTTGCTCTGGGCGATGATTGCGGACGTTCCCGACTACGCCGAATGGAAGACCTCACGGCGCGCGACAGGATTTTGCTTCGCCGGCATCGTCTTTGCGCTCAAGGCCGGCCTCGGCCTCGGCGGCGCGCTCGGGGGCTGGCTCCTCAGCGCCTACGGGTACATCCCGAATGTCGCCCAATCGGTTGATGCACTTCTCGGTATTCGGCTCACCGCTACCATTTTCTCGGCCCTTCCGTTCGCATTCGGCGTGATTTGTCTCTTCGCCTATCCGATCACGAAGGAGCTGAGCCTCCGTATTCGTGACGAGTTAGCCGCGCGCCGGCAGGCCTACGACGGGGCGAGTTCGTAAACTGCCAAAGCCTCCGTTCCCTGGGAGCGCGGACATTCTGGTCCGCCTCTCAAGGACCGAGCCATCGGCTCGCTGATTAAATGGTGGCAGGGGCCTTCCGCCGAAAATGAGGGAAAGGCGGTATGTTGCCGTTCTCACCCAAGACTTCCGAACTCAGCCTTTAAAACTTCGACGGCAAATCCTGGATCGTTTCCTCGACGCAGGCGTAAGGTCCGACCATCGCTCCGACGAAACCTCCCGCGGATGTCGTGCTCAAGATTGTCCCGTCCATATTGCGGATCAGCGTTTCCCAGCCGCCCAACCTGACCTCATAGCTAAAAGTATAATTGGGGCCGGCACCCTCGATTTTCATGCGAACAGTGTCCCCAGCGTGAACCGACACTTTGTGGCGGGCGACGATCTGCGGTGCGGCATTGTTCGCCTCTTCTACGAAGATCTCGTAACCCGTCGGGAGATCGTGAAGGCCGAAATAAAAGTAGTGTCGCTCATTCTGAAAAGCGACCACTCCGCCGGAAACATCAGTCCCACCTGGCGCGACCATCGCCGTCGTGGCGGTGAAATGGCTGTGCTGTTGACGACGCGCGAGAAAGGATGGCTGTTCACGACCCGACAATGCCGCGGCCAAAGGATGGATCACCAGATAACCTGGCCGCGATTTCAGATCCGCCCACTCTGTTTTTGTGTCCCGCAAAAATACCCAGTCGAACGGAAGCGTAGACTCGTCGAAATTGTCGCGAAGAGAAAAGTTACCCGAAAGCGGGAAGTTGCCTAATCCATCCCGATCGCCGTGCTTCGCGGCGCGAAGTTCTCGGCTGCGAGTGGTGGCCAGACGCGGACCGTTTTGCTCATAGGGCACAGGTTGCCCAGGGGGTAAGATGATCGGCCAATCGTTCTCCCAGGTCACGGGCAGCAAAAAGGTCTCTCGGCCCGTGTTGTATCGGGTTTCCTGATACGGACGGCAGCCCAGAAAAGTCGCCCACCAGCTTCCGTCGGGCATCTCCACGAAATCGGCGTGCCCCGTGCAGGTAACGGGATTAGGACGATCGGCAGGCAAATCGCGCTGGGTTAAAATCGGATTTTTCTCGAACGAAACGAAAGGTCCCAACGGCGAGTGGCTCCGGAAAACAACCTCGGAGTGATCCTCGGACGTGCCTCCTTCCGCGCAAATGAGATAGTACCAATCGTTTCGTTTGAAGAGGTGAGGTCCTTCGATCCAAACCGGCTTTCGAGAAAAATGAGTGCCCCCGTTCACCAAGACCTTCCGCGGTCCCACCAGTTTTTGCGAGGCAACGTCGAACTCCTGGACCCAGATCGCACGATGCCCGTCGTAAAGAGGAGCGCTCGGCGGCACGCCATTGTTGACCACATAAGCCTTGCCATCGTCGTCGAAGAAAAAGGAAGGATCGATGCCGTCGATTTCCGGGAGCCAGTGCGGTTCCGACCATGGTCCCGCCGGATTTTTCGCGGTGACAAAAAAATTGCCCCCCGCGTCCACCGCCGTGTTGATCACATAAAACAAACCGTCGTGATACCGGATCGAAGGTGCAAAAAGACCACGCGAAACACCGAGACCATCGAACTTAAACTCCCCGGGTCGATCGATCACGTTTCCAATCTGCCGCCAGTGAACTAAGTCGCGACTGTGGAAGATCGGGAGCCCCGGTGTGTAGCAAAAGGTAGAATTGACCAAGTAATAATCATCGCCGACCCGGCACAGACTCGGATCGGGGTAAAAGCCGGGCAGAATTGGGTTTCGATAGGCATTGGTCGGTAGCGCCTGAGCAAATACAGCATCGTCTCCTTGGTAATCGAACCACTTGAAGGCGACCGTTGCGTCCGAACCACGGCTCACCGTTGCTCCCAAAGCCAAAGCTAGCCAACCTGCGTGCAATGCATTCATACCTGAAACGTGTTGATGCGACCGAAACAGAGTGCCGGACGTGATGCGCACGACTCCTCCGCCTTTGAGAAATTTAGCTCAAGCAAAACGTCGAACGGTTTTTCGGTCAACCCGTTGCAAGCTATACCGTCAAATTAGTTCAGAGGATCTCGGGTCGCAAAATGCATCGCAGCGAGCTGGCCGATTCAGGGTTTCTCAACCGTGCAACTCGGAAGCGGTCCGAGATAGCTCCGGCGAAGACCGCCGAAATCGAGTTCGATTTTTTCCAGCACGACTCCGGGGTCGATCGCCCAAACTTTTAGAACATGCGCGCCCGGCGCCGTCGCAGCGTGCTCCCATGAGATGGTGCGAACCGAATCGGAAACTTCGCGCGCCCATTCTCGCTCGTTTTCTGGAGCGAGATCCAGCACCTGCGGTGCTTCGTCGTCGATCGAGATCGCACAGCGCAATCCTCGGCCTGGTTGAAAAGCCTGGGTTGGCGCGGTCAGCAGAATCGCCTTCCAAGGGCGACGCGACCAGTTGGAAAACGCGTATTCAAGATGTGGTGACGCGGCGGTCAGTTCCGTCGGCGCACGCAGCGCGGGCTCGGTCGTCACACCCGAGCGTGTCCGTCCGAAATCCGGCAATATGCGCCAGGTCACACCATTCGATCCGAACGCGTGAGTGAAGCTTTCCGCCTCGATCGAGATGACCCCATCTGCTTCCACCGCACCGTGCAGATTCTTCAAAAGTGTCGCCGGGACATTTCGAATTGGCACGGCGATCGCGATCTCTCGCCCTTGAGCTCGAATGACGAGTTCGCCCTGCGCTTCCCCGGCAGGCGCCTTGGGCCAATCGATCGCAACTTCCACGCGAACATCATCCTTCACCGTGCCGCGCGTCATCGAAGGCTTGATCCAGGCCTGCTTCGACTCGATCTCGAAATCAACCGATTCTTGGGCTGCGCGAAAGAGGTCAATCCAGTGCTCGCCTCGACTGATCGAATCAAATGAAGGCAGGACCGCGGCACCGTTGCCGGGCGAAAGCGTTGACCACGCCGCAGCATCTCCCTCCACCGATACACCTAACGCCCGGCCCGCCGGAACGGCAAAGACCTTTGTCGCGGGCATGATATTGGTTCGCGGTTGCTGCCAACCCGTGTAGCCGATGTGCGTCTGGTCCATCATGTGGTCCCACTTTCCGCCGAGGAGCTCGGCATTATAGGTACGACTGAGCGCAGCGTCGTCCTGGAAAAACGTTTGTGCGCGCTGAGCCCAGGTATTTGTCGAAGCCCTCCCCTGTTCGAAATAAAGGCGGTTTTTCGCGACCGAAACGTAGAGCTGATTTAAGATCGCCGACGCTTCGATCGGATGCCGCACAAGCTCGAAAAAAGCGGGGCGCGATTCGGATGGAAGCGCTTTTTCGACTGCCTCGGCGCGACTCAAGAGCGCACGATAATCGCGAACGATCCGGTCGGCTTCGTTGTAGTTGACCACGCTGTAAGTGTCCGGCGACAACAACTCGGGCGTGCGCCGACGATTAAACTTGGTCTGGGTGGAAATCAGATCGGCGATTTCCGCAGCGTGCTCCGGCCCGAACTCGCGAGCCGCCCATTCGGTGGTGTACGTCTGCAACTGTTCGGCTGGCCAACGGTTCGGCGCCCAGGCCAGAGTGAGAAAGAACTCGATGGGAAATTCCATCGGCTTCAAATCGCCGACGTTCACGATCCAAATCCGATCCGCGCCATACGCATCTGCCAGCCGCATCTGCTCCCACACCTTCGTGATCGGCGTGACATTGATCCACTTGTAGTTTCGCGGGCCGCCGACGTAGTCGAAATGATAGTAGATTCCGGCGCCGCCGGCACGTTGCCGCTCCGTCGCCGTGGGCAAGCGGCGGATGTTGCCCCAATTGTCGTCACACCACAGCAGAGTAACGTCGTCGGGCACCCGCATGCCCTTTTCGTAGTAGCTCTGCACCTCTTTATAGAGCGCCCAGAGCTGCGGAATCTTGGTCAGGTTGGGGTTGACGTTGTCGCGGAGAATTTGGCGCTGATCGGCCACGATTTTCTCAAGCAACGCGACGTTGTCTTTTTCCGACATCGGCATGTCGCCATCGCCGCGCATACCGATTGTGACGATACTTTCGTACGCGCGATTGCGACGAACGCCTTCGCTCCAAAACTTTTTCAACACCTCCTCATTGCGCGCATAGTCCCAAGGACCGGTCCCATGGCGTTTCCACTCCTGTTGCGCGCGCAGCATCGGTTCGTGATGCGACGTGCCCATCACGATGCCCCACTCGTCGGCCAAACGCGGATTCTCGGGATCGTCTTCGTTGAAAGCATTAGCCCACATCGCCGGCCAGAGGTAATTGCCCTTCAGGCGTAGCAGGAGTTCGAATACGTGTTCGTAGAAGGCGTGGTTGAACCCGCCGAACTTTTCCTTGGTCCAGCCACTGAGCGCGGGCGCTTCGTCGTTGAGAAAGATACCGCGGTACTTCACCGCCGGTTCGCCTTGCACATAACGCCCGGCTTTCACGAACAGGTTAGCATGATGGGCGATCGGCACATCCGCCCACCAGTACCAAGGCGACACGCCACTCTGCTCCGACAGATCGTATAAACCGTAGATCGTACCGCGCTTGTCGCTCCCCGCGATGACCAGCGCACGATCCACGTCCGGTAACGGATGATCGATCGTTTCGACCACAAACGATTCCCACTTGCCCGCAATGCCATCGACGTTGAGTTTTCCTGCGCTGATCAACTGATCGATCAACGGACTGTGCCCAATCGTGCCGGCCAGAATCGCAACAGAATGATGCGTTGACGCGTGAGTCAGGAATTCGGGAGCCAGGCCCGTCACCGCCTTCAGATCGTTCTGCACATCGTGGGCGGCGCGGACCACACCTGGAAAATCGGCAGCGTCGACGATGAGCGGCGCAACCGCACCGGCCTGCGCGACCGGGAAATCAGTCGAGGTGGGCGCAAACTCGAGGTAATGAAAACTCGTCAGCGCGCGCGCGCGCGTAGGCCCAAAGGCGGCTCCGACCGTCATAATCAAAGCGATGGCGGCACGACCAAACCGAATTCGAGACGCAAAAGGCCGAAGAAAAAGAGGCAACATTGCCATGAGGATAAGGTTGGATGGCCGGGGGAGAGCGCAAGCTAGAGCCCCCCTTGGGTGCTCAAAGAGAGCGCCTGCACTAACATTAGAACAAAATGACGACAAAAGCCCCTTGATGCCGTCTCTCACGATACTAACTTTAGCGCGGGTCCACGTTGGTGGACCGCTTTTTCCCCCACCACTTCGAATTTCGGTTCGATCTCACTGCCCCGCTCTTCACCCCGACTATGAACGAACGCCGTGTTACTTTGGCTGACATCGCCCGCCTTTGCGGCGTGCATGTCACAACCGTTTCTCTCGCCCTCCGCAACAGTCCCCGCCTGCCCCCGGAAACGCGCGCCCGCATTCACAAAATCGCCGAACGTCTGGGCTACCGGCCCGATCCTTGGCTGCGCGCTCTCGTTTCTTATCGCAGTCGCGTCGCGCATCGACGCAGCGTGCCCACCCTCGCCTATGTCACCAATTGGAACACCCGTTGGGGTTGGAAAACGACGACCGCCAACCCCGAGTTTTTCGCGGGCGCATCCAAGTCGGCGCAAGAACTGGGTTTCAATCTCGAGCATTTCTGGATGCGCGAATCCGGCCTGACCCATGGACGGCTTAGTCAGATTCTCACGGCTCGTGGCATTCACGGCGTCATCATCGCTTCGCACGTTCGTGAAATCGATCAGACGCTCGCCTTCGACTGGGAAAATTTCAGTGCGGTTAAAATCGACTACTTTCCCCACCAACCGGAGTTGGCGAACGTGACCAATAATCACCTCCACATTGTGCGCCTCGCGATGCAGAAAGTCATCGCTGCCGGGTATCGGCGGATCGGTTTTGTCATGGACGAGGGCTGGGACATCACCGTCGATCGCCACTGGAGTGCCGGTTTTCTCTGGGAGCAGCAGAGTCTCGCGCCAGAGGATCGCATTCCCGCGTATCTGTTTCCGCATAAGCAGTCTTTGCCCGATTGGCTTCGCGAGCACCGCCCCGAAATCATCATCAGCAAACGCGAGTTCATTCAAGGAGCGCTGAAAACCCTGGGGTGGCGCATCCCGCAGGATATCGCCTTCGCGGACTTGTTTCTGGACGACTTCACCGGGAAGACGGCCGGCGTTCGGCAGAATCACGAAACCGTTGGCGCGATCGCGGTTGAAATGCTCGCTGGCCTTTTGCAACATAACAAACGCGGCATTCCCGAAATCCCCACCACTACGTTCGTGGAAGGCACCTGGTTCGACGGCAAGTCGATGCCCGGCGCCAGCGACCGCGGCGCCGAGGCGATTGAGGTGGCAGAAGATCCAGCCGTCGCAACCTAGGATCACCCCTGGGAGCGCGGACATTCTTGTCCGCCTTCCCTGGTTGCGTGAGCTCAGCTCACGCTTTTCACAGATGAGCGAGCTTCGCTCGCGATTCACGATTCACTGATGCGGACAAGAATGTCCGCGCTCCCAGGGTGAGGAGCTGGCGGTTTGTCCGAGGTTAACGATACATCTCGGCCACCTTTTCCGACACATCGCGCAGGCGCGCGCGCAAAGGCTCGGGCGCGAGCACTTCCGCGAGTTGTCCCCAGCCGAGGATCCAGCGCTCGACCTCGCTCAGGGTTCCGAGACGCAAAGAAAGTTCAATGGCTCCGTCTGGCAGATCTTGCACGGTTTGCGATTCGTGCCACACGCGCTCGCGCACGCGATCCGCTGCTGTCGCGGAAAACCGAATACGCACGTGATGATTTTCGGTGCCGGGAACGACGCCGAGAGCACTAGCGAAATAACGCTCGGGAGAAAAATCCGCGGGACGCACGAACGCGGTCTTCGTCACGCGCACATCCTGTAAGCGCGGCAAGGCGTAGGTTCGCAGTGCGCCGCGCTCCAAATCGAGCCCGATTAAGTACCAGAGATTCTCGCGATGGGACAGATGGTACGGCTGCACCCGTCGTTTCTCCGGCACAGCCGCGCCGGTTTTTTTATAGGCAAATTCAACTTCAAACTGCCGCAGCACCGCGCCGCTCAGCGCGTTGAATGCCGCCAAATCGGTTTTGCCGAGACCGATATTTTTAAACGACACCGCGCGTAATTCATCGGCCGGTGAAAACGAGATCCGATCTTTCAACCCACTGGTCAATTTTTCGAAGGCCAACTCGAGTTGCCGATGAAAGGGCGTCCCCTGATACTGCTCGAGGGCGCGCCTCGCCACGAGCAAGGCCAATAATTCACCTTCCGTTACCTGCACGGTTGGAAATGACGTGACGGGATAAGTGTAGCGGTAAGCCCGAATCGGCGCGTCGTACTCGATCGGCAAATCGAGTCGATCGCGCATGAACGCGATGTCGCGCACCACCGTTTTTCGAGAGACTTCGAGCACCTTCATCAACCGCGTACAGTTTATTAGAGCGCCCCGGCGCAGCTCATCGTGAATCCGCATCATCCGCTCGAGCGGCGGGCGAGAGAACTTTTCCTGGGAAATACTCATGGGCTTACGTTTTTCAGATGTGGGACACCCAATGTCCCACATGACCGAGTATCTTGGCAACATCATGAAGACCCGCGTTGCCAGAAAATCCTTCGCCCCTGTTCAACTGACCTGGACCCACCTCGGGGTGCTTTATCGCGTCGCGGCCTGGCCCGACGTGGCGGTCGAAACGTTGCACGAAGGCGCTTGGTTGCCGGCGGAACTCGATCCGGCGAGCGAAATTGTGGCTGGGGCCGCCGCGATGCTCGATCGTCGCGACTGGGAGGCCTACTTCGAGTTCGTTCCGGCGCGCGAGCGTCTGTTTTTGGAAACCTTTCGCCTCGGCCGTATGGCGGCATTGATCGTGATTGCCCGCTGCCCTGGGCTCTTTGACGAGCTAGTCGACGCTCCGGCGCTGACCTCCTTCATCGCTGCGCACACACGCTTGCGGGGATGCGTTCGCACGGCATGGGCGGAAATCGCAGCAATCTATGAGCGCAGTGGTATCTTCGGCGTCTTAACTTGGCTGGGATTGCCCGCGACGCGGGCCGTGCTCGAAACGCTGCAGAATTTTGCCGAGCCCGACATTGCCAAGCGGCTGTTGGACCGCGTGCGCGAGTCGCTTTGGAGTCCGTTGGCGCCGGCCCTGCTGCGGGCGAATGCACCGCTGAGCGAAAACGAAGTGGCCTGGCGTTGCGAAGTGATCGCAGCGTGAGTCCGAGCCGAGCGACGTCGGATTCCGATCCGAAGCCGCGTTCGTGAGAACGCGGGCCTTTAACGTTGCCGCGCGCAGGGCCCGCGTTCTCCGAATTGGCCTACTTCGGAATCACGCTGCCCGCTCACTCCACATTCGCGATCTGCTCACGGATGCGTTCGAGCTCGTTCTTCAGTTCGATCACGTGACGAGAAATCGTGAGATCGTTTGCCTTGCTGCCGATGGTGTGAATTTCGCGTCCGATTTCCTGCAGAATGAACTCAGCCTTCCGACCGATTTCAGCGCTGCTTTTCAACAACGTCGTAAATTGCTCCAAGTGGCTGCGCAGCCGCGTCAACTCCTCCGCAATATCGCAGCGGTCGGCAAACAAAGCGATTTCCTTCAGCACGCGCTCATCGCTAATATCGATTTCCAAACCAGCTTGGCGCAGCCGTTGCAAAAGTTGTTCTCGATAACTTCCCGTGACTTCGGGCGCGCGGGTCGTGATTCCTTCAATATGCGTCTGCAAAATCGCGATTCGCGCCAGAAAATCCGTTAACAACGCCTCGCCCTCCCGCGTCCGCATCTGCGCGAAGGTTTTCAGGGCGGTCTCGAGCGCGGGAAGAACGATCGTCTGCGCTGCTTCCGTCTCGGGCAGCTTGGCCTCGCGGCGTTGACTGTTGGCAATTTGCCAAATCAATTCCGCCGTAGGGGTAAACTGAATACCGCGCTGTTCGGCAAAGGCGCGGAGCTTCGAAAACGTTTGCGCCGCGGCCTCCTCGTCGAACTGCACCGGTCCCTCCGAAGAGTCACCCGTGACTTCGATTCGCACATGGACTTTCCCGCGCACAGCGTACCGGCGAACTGCCTCTCCCACCGCAGCCTCGAGCGCGTCCCATGCTTCGGGAATTGAAACCGTCAGGTCCAGCGTCTTGCGGTTAACCGAGCTCACTTCAATCGTGAGCGTGGCCTTTTCCAAGGCCGCGGTGGCGCGGCCGTAGCCAGTCATGCTTTTCATCGCGACGGGGCGTGACTCATTTCTTCTCGTTAAGAATGTTCGCGATCTGCTGGACGTCTTTGTCCCCGCGTCCGCTGACATTCACGATCAAGATTTCATCCTTGCCCATCTGGCGCGCCCGTTTGACGGCGTGAACCAACGCGTGCGTGGATTCGAGCGCAGGGATGATGCCCTCCATCCGCGAGATAAATTGAAACGTCTCAATCACTTCGTCGTCAGTGGCGTAAACGAAATTGATGCGCTTCCGGTCGCGATAAAATGCGTGCTCCGGTCCGATCGCCGCGTAATCGAGGCCCGCGCTGATCGAGTGAGTCAGTTCGATTTGGCCATCCGGATTTTGCAGGATGTACGTTTTCGCGCCTTGCAGCACGCCGAGTTTGCCACCTTCAAAACGCGCCGCGTGGTCGCCGCGCTTGATCCCGCGTCCACCGGCTTCGACCCCAACGAGTCGAACTTGGGTGTCTTCCAAAAACTCGAAAAAGAATCCAATCGCGTTGCTCCCGCCGCCGACGCAGGCAATCATCTCGTTGGGCAAACGGCCTTCGCGCTCGAGAATCTGTTCCTTCACCTCCATGCCAATGACGCGGTGAAAATCGCGCACCATCATCGGATACGGATGCGAACCGAGCGCCGAACCAAGAACGTAGTGGGTGCTGCGAACGTTCGTGACCCAATCGCGCATCGCCTCGTTGATCGCTTCCTTGAGCGTTTTCTGGCCGGCCTCGACGCTACGAACTTCCGCTCCCATCAGGCGCATGCGAAAGACATTCAACGCCTGGCGCTCCATATCGACTGCGCCCATGTAGACCACGCACTCGAGACCAAATTTCGCGCAAGCCGCAGCCGTGGCAACGCCGTGTTGGCCTGCGCCCGTTTCCGCGATCACGCGTTTCTTACCCATTCGCTTCGCGAGGAGGACTTGGCCAATCGCGTTGTTGATTTTGTGGGAACCGGTGTGGAGCAGGTCCTCGCGTTTGAAATAAATTTTCGCGCCGCCGAGTTCCTTCGTCAGGCGTTCCGCAAAATATAGCGGAGTCGGACGACCGGCGAAGTCCTTCAAGTGCTGCCGCAACTCTTGCAAATAGGCCGGATCTTTTTTCGCCTGCGCGTAAACCTCGCCGAGTTCGGCGAGTGCAGTCATCAATGTCTCCGGCACAAAGACCCCGCCATAAGGGCCGAAATGTCCACCCGAGTCGGGCACAGAGAAGCGGTCGAGGTTCGTTTTTTCAGCGACAGAAGACATGAGAGGAAAACAGTGAAGTTCCTGTCTGGGTCTGGCAAACTGGTTTTGCGAATGGCTCGCCTGTCGTTTCAGACGTGGTCGTGAGCTGAGAGCCGCCCTCCCTGGGAGCGCGGACATTCTTGTCCGCCCTCAAAAGACAACGAGCCCAAGGCTCGTACTAAATTTTTAGGTTCCTCCTGCGCCTGCGCCGAAGTTCGCGAGAAAGTCTGCGCGGGTCAGTGACCAGAACTTAATTGAGAATCATAACAGCGCCTGTTCCGCCTCTTCGCGGGTCAAACAGGTGATGATCGGCAAGCCGCGACGATAATGGAAAAGCGACATGATGCTCAGACCGATGTCCTTGCTCGAATGCGGAATCACGCGAACGATCCGACTCACGCCTGCCCGGCTGATAATTTCCATCGTGCGCTCGATCGAGGGAATGCATGCCGGGTGCATCGAGAGCAGTGGAGAAAGGTCAGTTAACAAGTGAAATTCTCCGCGCAACTGAGCCACGGCCGCGGTCACTTCGATTTCATACTGCGCAATTTCGGCGGAAGTGATCGCGCCGTGAAAAGCGATCTCGATCCGATTCCGAGCAAGATCGGCGCTGACATGAACGCGGTTGGAAGCTGGGTCCGAGGACATCACGGAGCCGGCGTCGAGGGCTTAACTCGCTTGATCGCGACCAGCGTGAGGTCGTCGCGCTGTTGGGCCGTGCCCGCAAAATCTTGCACGGCTTCGAGGATAGAGTCGTTGATCGCTCGCGCCGGAGCGGCGTGCAGCTTACGCACGAGGTCGGCCAAACGAGCCCCGGAAAACTCCTTCCCCTCCTCGTTCGGCATTTCGGTCACGCCGTCCGTGTAGAGCACGAGGGTCTCGCCGATCTGCAAGGATTCACGGCGATCGGCGAGCGCGATTTCAAAAAGTTCATCGTCCACCATGCCGAGCGGCATCCCTTCTCCGCCGACAAACTCTGCCTTGAATTTCCCATCGCTGCGGTCCTGCCGCAGAAAGAGCGGCAGCTCGTGCCCCGCACGAGCGAAAATCACTTCGTTATATTCCGTATCGATCACGGCATAGAGCATCGTGATGTACAACTCGCGCTGCATATCGCCGCTGAGCACGCGATTCAGTTCCCGCAAAACCCGCGCCGGGGAATCGAAGCGCGGCGCAATCTGCCGAAGATTGGTGCGGCAAATCGCCATCAAGAGCGAAGCCGGTATTCCTTTTCCCGATACGTCGGCCACCGCGACCCCAAGGCGGCTTTCGGACAAAGCGAATAAATCGTAGAAATCGCCGCCGATTTTTTGGGCGGGTTCGTAGCGTGCATCGACATCGAAGCCACCGATGGCTGGTGCGCCTTTGGGCAAGAGCATCTGTTGAATGCCGCTCGCGAGCGAGAGATCGAGATCGAGTTGTTTCTTCTCGATTTGGAAACTGAGAAAATCTGCATTGTGCAGCGCCAATGCAGCCTGCTCAGCCAGCGATTGAACAAGTGAGAAATCGGTTTCGCTGAAAGGTAGCCCGTCCGCGGGATTCGTCACCGCCAGCACGCCGAAAAAGCGGTCGCGGAACGTCAGCGGCACCGCGATGACCGATTTCACTTCGAGCGCGGGGTCATCGTGCTTGACGATGCGCGGATCGAGCGTGGCATCCCCGATCAATATGCCTTTTCCGGTGGCGGCCGATTCGCCGACCACGCCTTCACCCACGGGAAAGGTTTCGGACTTTAAGATCTGCTCGATGAATTTGGCCCGTGTCGTGATTTTCCCGCGAGTCGACTCCGGCAGCGGGCGATGCGGCGGGAAAAGGCCCTCAATCGCCGCACCTCGCATGATGCCCTCGTTCGTGCGCTCGAAAATGCACGCGCTCAGCGCGCCCGTGCAAAGGATCGAAGCGTGGACGATCCGTTGGTAAAGCTCATCGCGCCGCGGGTTCTCTCCCAGCGCCTCGGCCATGTGGTGCATGAAATCGACCACGATCTGCGTCTCCTGGGTCACGACCTGCTTTTCCTCGTGGATTCTTTCGAATTCTCGCCGGGCCCGGTGGTAATAAAGGAACAGCGCGAGCGCGCCGATACCGATGCCGAGCAAGAAAGGAAGCATAGAGAGAGCCGTCGTCTATGGCAGCGGGTCGAACGCTCCGCAATCGCGGAATCACGTTAATCGCGACCGACCGGCGGAGTAAAATTGGTTCTTGCGGAAACCGCTGCGCAAAGTCTTTGCTGCGCGTTCTATGAGTACACCCGCTCCCGCCGCCGAAGAACAAGCGATCTTGAAAACCAGCTATGGTGAGATGCGTCTAAAGTTCTGGCCCGACGTCGCGCCCAAGACCGTTGAAAATTTCAAGAAGCTCGCCCGCGAAGGCTATTATAACGGCACCGCTTTCCATCGCATTATCAAGGGTTTCATGATTCAGGGCGGTTGCCCGAATACCAAAGAGGGCGAAAAGGGCATGCCGGGCACGGGCGGCCCAGGCTACACGATCAAGGCTGAATTCAACGCCAAGCCACACGTCCGCGGGGTGATCTCGATGGCGCGCTCCAGTCATCCTGATTCAGCCGGCAGCCAATTTTTTCTCGTTCACGGCGAAGCCCGTTTTCTCGACCGGCAATACACCGCTTTCGGCGAACTCGTCTCTGGTGACGACGTTTTAGAACGTCTCGCGAACGTTCCGACCAAGGCCGCCGGTGGGGAGAAAAGCACCCCGATCGAGCGCGTTGCTCTCGAAAGCGTGACGATCGTTCCTGCGCAATAATATTTCAGTGCTTTAAGCGCTGGGTTGCTCTCCGCCAGCCCAGCGCTTTTCCTTCAACTGATCACGCCAGCTCCCGCGAATGGACAAGCCCGCTTACACCCTGGAGTTCGAGAAGCCACTGCGCGAACTCAGTGCGCAACTGGACCAAATTCGTCAGCGCGCCCTTGAGCACAACGTCGATTTAACCGACGAGATTTCCGGTTTCGAACGCAAGATCGAAGCCACTCAACGCGACATCTACAGCAATCTGACACCTTGGCAAAAGGTGCAGATCGCCCGTCATCCCAAACGGCCTTACGCGCTCGATTACATCGACACGATTTTCGAAAATTTCCAAGAGCTTCACGGCGACCGCCAGGTCCGTGACGACCGCGCCTTGATCGGCGGCACGGCATATTTGAATGGCGAAGCGGTGATGATCATCGCCCAGCAAAAAGGGCGCGACACGAAGGATAAGATCCAGCGCAACTTCGGCATGCCTCAGCCCGAAGGCTACCGCAAAGCCATCCGCTTGATGCGTCTCGCGGAGAAGTTTCGTCTGCCGGTGATCTGTTTCATCGACACACCGGGCGCCTATCCCGGCATTGAATCGGAAGAGCGGCACGTTTCCGAAGCCATCGCGTATAACCTCCGCGAAATGGCGATGCTCAAGACGCCCTCGATTGCGATCGTGGTCGGCGAAGGCGGCTCGGGCGGCGCGCTCGGAATTGGCGTGACCGATCGCGTTTTGATTTTGGAAAACAGTTACTATTCCGTGATCACCCCGGAGAGCTGCGCCTCCATTTTGTGGCGCGACGCCAAAGAAGCTCCTCGGGCATCCGAAGTACTTTGGCTTGGGCGGAACGACGAATTAAAAAATTTCCGGATTGTCGAAGAGGTGATCGTAGAGCCATTCGGCGGCGCCCACAACAATCCCGCATCAACTGCGGCTTCGTTGAAAAAAAGCTTGGTGAAACATCTCGGTGAGTTGCGCGCGCTCACGATCGAGGACTTGGTCGACCAACGTTACGAACGCTTCCGCCACCTGGGTGTGTACACCGAGGGCGGCGAAATCAAAAGCTAAGGCGTTCTCTCCTGGGAGCGCGGACATTCTTGTCCGCACCCTTTTGCACCGAGCGAAGCTCGCTCATAATCTTCGGAAAAGCGTGAGCTTCGCTAACCTCCTTTGGCATGCGGACAAGAATGTCCGCGCTCCCAGGGATGAAGGCGCTTCCGCGCCCACCTAACCTCTCCGCTGAGTCACCGATTCCGTCGAATGGTGATCAGCTCGCATTTCACGGCTTGTTTCTTTTCCGGATCGAATTCCACCAACGCGCCGGAAATTCTGACGTCATTTTCCGCCACTTCAAAGCGACGCGGCATCCCGTCGAGAAACCGGCCGATCACCGGCGCGACCTCACGTCCGATGACTGACGTGTACGGACCGGTCATGCCGACATCGCACATGAACGCCGTTCCTTTGGGCAAAACGCTGGCGTCCGCCGTAGGAACATGCGTGTGCGTGCCGAGCACAGCCAAAGCGCGTCCATCGAGGTGCCACCCCATCGCTTGTTTTTCGGACGTCACCTCGGCGTGGATTTCAACAAAAACTCCGTCCGCCTTATCGGAGAGTTCTTTGAGCAACCGATCCGCCGTCAAGAAAGGGCAATCGGCCTTGAGATTGATATGCTGACGCCCGAGCACCGTGAAAACGGCGAGGCGAAAGCCCTTCGCTTCCAAAATCACGTGATCGCGACCCGGCACGCCCGTGGGTAGATTGGCCGGGCGGCACACGCGCTGGAGGCCATTGATGTCTTGTTCAAAACCTTTTTGATCCCAGACGTGGTCGCCTAGCGTGATCGCATCCACGCCCGTGGCCAAAAGGGTCTTGGCTAACGCTTCGGTGATCCCAGAGCCTCCTGCGATATTTTCGCCATTCGCGATGACGAAATCGGCTCCCAGGTCACTACGAACCCGCGCCAAACGCTCGACGATGATCTCTCGTCCAGGCCTCCCGACGATGTCGCCGATGAAAAAGAACTTCAACATTAGGTCACAGTCGCGCCCGCTAAAAGTGTGGCAATAGCATTTCTCGGTTTTTGCGTGCCGTTTCCACGCTTGCCTCCTCTCTTGAAACGGCATCCAATCGGAGTTCTTTTCTCATTGTGTCTACTATGAAATCGAACACCTCACCCGCTACGTTTCCTCAGCCCGAAATCGGCAAAGAAATGAAAGGCTCCGACTGCGTCGTCGAATGCCTGATCCGTGAGGGTGTTGACGTCATCTTTGCTTATCCCGGCGGTGCGTCTCAGGAATTGCATCAGTCCCTCGCGCGCACGGACAAAATTCGCACCATCCTTCCGCGCCACGAACAAGGCGGCTCGTTCGCCGCCGAAGGCTATGCTCGCGCCACCGGCAAGGTCGGCGTGTGTATGGCGACCAGCGGCCCGGGCGCGACCAACTTAGTTTCCGCGATCGCCGATGCGTACATGGATTCAACCCCCATCATCGCGATCACCGGCCAAGTTTACTCGAAGTACATCGGGAAGAGCGCATTTCAGGAAACGGATTTCTTCGGGATGACGCTCCCGATCGTGAAGCACTCGTACCTGGTGCTCAATGTTCACGATCTGCCGCGCATCTTCAAAGAAGCCTTTCAACTCGCACGCAGCGGTCGCCCCGGCCCAGTCATCATCGATATTCCGAAGGATGTACAGCAAGCGAAGTTCACGCCGGTGTACCCTGCAACTGTCGAATTTCGTAATCCGAAAATCGGCCACGAGCCGCATGCGACCGACGAGCAGTTGAAACAAATTCTCGGCCTGATTGCAGAAGCGAAGCGCCCCGTCATCTACGCCGGCGGCGGCATCATCTCCGCCGAGGCTCACGCGGAGCTGAAAGCGTTTGCGGAAAAAACCAACATCCCCGTCGCCACCACATTGATGGGCGTGGGCGCGTTTCCGGAAACGCACGACCTTTCGATGAAATGGTTCGGCATGCACGGGAGCGCCTATGGCAACTGGGCGGTCGATCAGTCCGACTTGCTCATCACTCTCGGCGCCCGTTTTGACGACCGCATCACCGGCGACGTGAACAAATTCGCGACCGGCGCAAAGATCGTCCACATCGACATCGACGCTTCGGAACACAACAAGAACAAGAAAGTTCAGTACCCGATTGTCTCTGAAATCAAGTACGCGCTCACCCGCCTGAACGAACTCCTTGCGGCGGCAAAGTTCACCGCGCCGGATACGAAGGCATGGCACGACCAGATCAAGATTTGGAAAAAGGAAAACCCGTTTCGCTACGACGAGAGCAAGCACATCGTTCCGCAAGAAGCGGTGCGCACGCTTTGCGAATTGACCAAGGGCGACGCGATCATCGCGACGGGCGTGGGCCAGCACCAGATGTGGTCTGCACAGTTTTACGACTTCAAAGAGCCGCGCCGGCTGATCAGCTCACTCGGCCTTGGCGCGATGGGCTACGGCTATCCTGCAGCCCTCGGCGCTAAGGTGGCCTGCCCCGACAAGCAAGTTATCGATATCGACGGTGACGGCTCGTTCGTGATGAACATTCAGGAACTGGCGACAGCGAAAATCGAAAAGATCGCCGCGAAAGCGATGATCCTGAATAACCAGCACCTCGGCATGGTCGTGCAGTGGGAAGATCGTTTCTACGGAAGCGTTCGCGGCAACACGATTCTCGGGGATGAGAACAACGTCGGGGGGCCTGACAACCCAAGCGCGCTCTATCCTGATTTCGTAAAGATCGCTGAAGGCTTCGGCGTCAAAGGCCGCCGAGTGATCAAAAAATCCGAGCTGCGCGAAGCCATCCAGGAGATGCTCGATCACGACGGTCCGTACGTTCTCGACGTCATCGTTCCCTACACCGAACACGTGCTGCCGATGATCCCCGCCGGCAAATCGGTCAAGGAGATGATCCTGAAGTAGTCGATCTCGATCGTTCCTCATTTCAAGCCGCGCCTTCGAGCGCGGCTTTTTTGTGGACTGCCGAGAGAAAATAAAACTGCGCGTTAATTGCGTAAACACTCCGAAATGGAGCGCCGTGACTCGGACCGCCTTGGACGGGCAAATTCATTTGCCCGCAATCTACGTCCTCCGAAGGCGAAATGAATTTCGCCTTGGAAAGCGGTGACGAGTCACCGCACTCCGTTTCGGAGGGGGTGTCGTTTGAAAATCACTTCGTCCGCATGATCCACACGCCATCCCAATTTGCGCCGGGTGGATTTTGCTTCAAAAATTCACAACGCTCCACGTACACGCGCGCCGGAGTGATCCGCGAAAGATCGAGACCATTCCGGGTCGTCTCGACCACGTTTTCCAAATCGATGGATTTCTTAAATGACTTTAACGCGACATCCCAATCTTGCCGGAGATAGGCCGCCAAACCGCTCTCGAATTCCTGGACCAAATCCTCGTATCCGTCATTCAGATACTGACGCAGTCCAACCAGTTCGTAAATCGCCACCGGTTGCGAACGGCCCTTGACCACGATGCGATCGAGAAACCGGAAAACGCATTCGGCTCCGTGTTTTTCGCAGCCAAGCTTCGTGCTTTCCGTCACTAACGTGCTCACGCCGTAAGTCTTCGCACCCGATTCCAGTCGCGCGGCGAGGTTCACGGAATCGCCCATCATGGTGTAGTTGAAACGCGTGAGCGATCCCATGTTGCCGACCACGGCAGCGCCTGTGTTCAAACCGATTCGCGTCCGCATCTGCCGCACCGTATCCGGCCAACCATGACGCGAGCCAGCCCACTTTTCCCGCAACTCGCCGAGCTGCCACTGGACTTTTTGGGAAGCGAGGCAGGCGCGATAAGCATGATCCGACAAATCGACCGGCGCGCCAAACATCGCGACGACCGCGTCGCCGATATATTTATCGAGTGTGCCGCCCTCCGCCGTAATGATGTCGGTGCACGTCGTAAGGTACTCGTTCATTACCTCCACGAGCTGCGTCGGCGACAATCGCTCCGAAAATACCGAGAAATCCTGAATATCGCTGAAATACGCGGTGATCGGCAGCTCCGCTCCCCCAAGCTTTGGATCTTCGCGCGACTCGATCATCCGCTCGACCAGCGCCGGAGAAACGTACGCGCCGAACATCGATTTGATGCGGCCCTTTTGTTTTTCCTCTTCGGCCAATTGCCATAGCACCCCGACAAAACTCGTGGTGAAGGCGGCGCCGATTGGCGCAGTGAGCGGCAGAATCCAGTGAAAGTGCGTGAAAACGAAGAAGCATCCAAAGGCGTAGAGCCCGAGGACTAGAACGGCCCCCGCTCTGCCCCAACCGACGAAACGACCGACGCCCACGGCCATGAGCAAAACGAGGAACGTCAGCACGAGCAGAATCGCGATTTCGCCGGCGAAGTGCAGACGCCGTAAATAGATTCCGGATACAATCGTCTTCAGCAGATTGCCATGCACGCTAACCCGGGGAACTGGGACTGAATCGAGTGGCGTTACAGCGACGTCGTGCATGAGCAAATCGACCGCACCGATCAGCACGACGGAGTCTTTGAACTGACTAAAAAAGTCTTCAGCGTTTTTCCGTTCCGATGGCACCTTTGACTTCAAGGCTCGGGCGTATTCTAGGACGTCGGAAAAACTCGCGCGCGGAGTGTAGTTCGTGGAAAGCCACGACGAAAACCAATTGATTTCCAAATCCTGGTGATGGGTGAGCGGAATCACCGCGCGCGCTTTGCCTGCATTGTCGACCAGCGTAATCGTGTCGGTGCCGACCTTGATGCTATCTCGCGGCAGGTCCCAGTAGAGACGGGCCAACTCCAAAGCCATGTGATAGTACGTGATGTTATCAACCGGCGCGAACAGGTGAACCGATCGCGTGCCTCCGTAGATCGTGTCGATCAGCCCTATGTTGGGTGGCGTCCAGGGGTGCGAGCCCAAAGGCAAGCGGAACTGCGGGATTTCCGGAGGCAGCGGTTCGATGCGAGCGCGATGCCGGGGCTGATCCACCTCCGGGAACTGGCGAGTTATCGCGTGATTATTGACGTCGCGGTCGTCTGCCGTTTCGTAGCCGGCGGCGAGGACAACCGGGGGATTGTTCCAGAGGTAGCTGGCGAACTGTAGTTCACCGGTGCGAAAGCGATCGTGATCGATCAACTCGGGCTGTCCATTTTCGGAAAATACCACATCGATGCCGACCGCCTTTGCGTGGCCGGTGTCGATCAATGCGGAACAAACCTCGGCGTAAAATGCGCGATCCCACGGAACGTTGCCGAGCACCGAGACGGACGCGGAATCCATCTCGACGTAGACGACTTTGACCGGCGCAGGAATTTCTCCGCGCACGCGGAAGCGCCAGTCCACGGTTTTGTTCTCAATGAAATCGAGTAACCCAGGGCGGAGGTGAGTCGTGTGCCCTCGCGCATAGTCGATCCATCCGCTGCGGCTGACCAAAATCCAAAGCAACGGAATCGGCAAAAGATAAAGCCAGCGAACGATCCTTAGCTTCTGGGGTTGAGCCACGTAGAAGAAGAAAGGCTGAAGGCTGAAAGACTGAAAGCTGAATTTTGTTCAGCCTTCAAATGTGGCATGATCCTCAGACCTGCGCGTTGAGCAAAACCGAAGACAAAAGTTGAAGAACTGAATGCTCCTTTTTTCAGCCTTCAGCTTTCAGCCCTTCAGCCTTTTCCTCAAACCCCATCACCCGGCGTTGTGCGTTGCGCGGGCGGGACCGCCGGTGGCGAAGCCAACGGATTGTCCGGCGGATTGTCTGTGTTCGAAGAAGGAGACGCGGTCGGATCTGAACCCTGCGGTGTGGTCCCGCCATTTGTGGTCGGCGTTCCGCCGGTCGTGGTCGTGGAATTGGCCGTGAATTCGACATTCATCGCGGCTCCCAATACGTCCGCGACGCTCTGCTGCAAGATCGCTTGGTTCGATGCAGAGATCGTTTCGGGCGCAGAGACCTCAGCGCCAGACGTGATTTTTCCAGAAGTATCGATCGAAGCCGACGCACTGACTTCCTTGCCCGCCGGCACTTCGACCGGATGGCCATGCAATGGTAGGAAACGAATCAGACCCTCTGCCATCGAGAGCACAAAGTGCGCAGTCCCCGCATCGCTATGAAAGCTCAACAAAAAAGCCGTGCCGCGAATACCCGCCGCGCCCACCGGCGTTTCCACCGTGAACGAGGACCCTGCGTCGCGATTCAACTTTTTAACCTGTGAAATAATTTCTCCGCGCAACAAATCGAGCCGCGTCGTTGAGACGCTTGGCTCGTGCATCGCGTCGCGTAAACGGAAGGCCGACGAAAAAGGATTCTGCAAAAATTCATCGACGGAGAGCTGTGAGTTTTCCTTCACGTTGACCACAGCGCCGTTCGAAAAAGCCAAAACGACGCTCGCTCCCGGGCCGGTTTCCACGGTCTGCCCATCGGAAACGAGGCTGTTCAAACTCAATCGTGTCTTCAGTCCCGTCGCATGATCGATGGCGAAAACCTCACCACTCACCCGTGCGATTTTGATCGACCCGTGGACCGCCGCGCTGACGGGGGCGGGGCTAGAATCCTGAGCCTGAACGAATGAAAGACTGCCCACGGAAAAGGAGGCTAAACTCCAGGCAACGATGGTGCGCAGTTTCATAAGAGGAGGTATCGGCACTAATGGGATGAATTTAAACTATTTTGCAAAATAATTGCAGGTTGGAAATAGGGATCTATCTCTAGGGCCTGTCGGATCGATGCCTGGGCCAGGGTGTGGGTCGAGCGAGTCAGGCTAAAATGATAGGCCTGGTAATACCACGCAATGGCGTTCAACGGAGCCAATGCCACCGCCTTACCGAAGGCCGGGTTAGCATCAACCCACTTGCCCTGAAGATCCTCGGCGACGCCGAGACGAATCCAGAATTCCGGGACAACCTGCGATCGGGCGAGCGCTTCGCGCGCGGCCGCTTCGGCCTGTTCGCCGAGCTCTCGGGCGCGCGAGGGCGCCAGGCGTGTCCACAAAGCGGATACATAAGAGCGATCGGACCAGGCTTGGCCATTGCTCGGATCGAGGGCTAATGCTTCCTGGAGTTCGCTGTCCACCTGCGTGAGAATCTCGCGCTGCTCCTCCGTGGTCGGATCGGTTTTCCGCGCCATCTGATCGATCCGGTAGCGCGCATCGTAGCGCAAGGTCTCGCCGCGATATAATGGGACCGCGACGCCAAGTGTCACCAAGGCCACTGCAACCGCACCGAAAATATACCCGAGCACTTTTGCCCCGTTCGGTTTTCCCGCCGAGTCGACTGGCCAACTGCGCAGCACACACTCGCCTCCGATAGCGGCGACGACCAAGGCAATCCCAGGGATTTTCAGGTGAAAATCCACGACCAAGGAAATCGCGAAGGCGAGCAGACCGATCGCGAGGGCGCGGGTCACATCAGGCGTATCCGTTCGGTGGATAAATCCTCCGCTGCTCTGTACGGACCGCTCCTTGCCGAAAGCCGCGGTGTAAGCGAGCGCCGCGATTGATCCAAAACACAGAGAGAAGCCGACCAGCCCATAGTCGCTGAGCGTGTTGAGATAATCATCGTGCGCCCAGAGCGGTTCGTCGTGAAAGCCGTTCGGACGGTGAGATTCGAATAGCGTGTTGTAGCTCCCCGCCCCCGTTCCCAGGACCGGCGCTTCGGAAAACAATTCCATCGAGGCGCGCCACAAAATCGGTCGTGACCGTTCGCCCGCGTCGGCCACCAATCGATCGAAACGTTCTTTCACTGACGGCACCGCCATGTAGACGGCTCCCGCGGAAAGGAGCGCGATGGCAAAGGCTCCGATCGATACGCCAGTACGCCACTCCAGAGAACGTTCGCGTACACAAAGTGGCCAGAGGCCAATTGCGATCACGAGTGAAATCCAGGCGCCGCGACTGATCGTAAGTTCAAGCCCAAGTAAGAACACCAAGGTGAAATAAATCGCGGTCACTCGTTGGATGGCGCTCGCGTGGCGCTGCCACGCAAAACACGCCGCCACCGGAATCAGCATGACCAAGAACGCCGCAAGGCTGTTGGGGATACCGAAGGGGCCGCTCGAGCGTCCGAAAAACTGCGCCGCTTGCGTGCGTCCCATCATCAAGAAATCAGGCCAAAGAAACCGTTGATAACACGCGAGCACGACGGCGATCACGCCGATCACGCCAATCGCCCCGAGGACGAACAAACGCGGACCGCGATGTCGGACGCCGTTGAGGAAAATCCAAAACGTAGCTGCCATTTGCGCCCACCCAAGCCAGTCGCGCCATCCCAACCATGGCACTGGCGAGATCCAGAGCACGTTGACGACAGCGTACACCAGAAACGGCAGCGGGTACCAACTCGCCGGATGGACTCGTTCGGCAGTAAAAGCGTTATTGATCAACTGCAACGCCCAAGCCGTCCCCGTCAGAATCCAGCTTACGAGCATCGTCTCCGGGCGGAAACCGCCGAGAAAAAGCATCGTCCAACTGAGATTGGCCGCGAGCAAAAGCGCGAGTGTCCACTCCGTCGCGCCGGCTCGTCCTTGGGGTTGGGCTAAAGTCATGGGGTCGAGAAGGCTCTCACCGAGCTGGATCGGTTTCTCGCCAGGTAGTCTTAACGAGGATACAGGCAGGCGTTCGAGAAAAACTTTTAGGATGTTAAGGCGACCCTCCCTGCGAGCGCGTCCTTTCCTGTACGCCTTTTATCACCTGCGAGCGAAGCTCGCTGTTGCTTAAGAAGCCTGAATTTCGCTCACAAAAAAGTCGTTTGCGGACAAGAATGTTTGCGCGCCCAAGAGGGACATCGCCTTCGTCCTCTCTTCCAAAAAAAACACCCGGACCTTTCGGACCGGGTGTGATTGGCAAAAATACTGACGAACCGATTACTTGATGAAGAGCATCTCTTCGTAGGTTGGGACCGGCCAACTGTCGTCCGGACAAACCGTTTCAAGAGCGTCGACCGTCTTACGGATTACGAGCAACTGCGGAAGAACTTCATCGCGGAAATGCTTGGATTCGTTGAGCAATCCGGTGACGTGTTCGGAACGGATTTCGTCCAGTTTTTCGACCCCGGCGGTGAGTTCGTCGATCAAGGCCGAGACTTTGTTGAGCAGAGTCGTGCTCGACTTAGCACCGGCGGCCTTGAGGGCGGCGACGTTCTGAGCGAGTTCGGTCTGATACCGCAAAGCCGTCGGGAGATACTTGGTGTTGACCATCTCGGTGACCAAGTTCGCTTCGACGTTGACGCTCTTCACGTACTGCTCGAGCGCAATGTCGTGACGCGCTTCGAGTTCGCGCTTGGTGAGAACACCAAATTTTTCAAACGCTGCGACGGTCGTCTTCGAAGCGATGACCGGGACCGCGTCAGGCGTGGTCTTGAGATTCAAGAGGCCGCGTTTAGCGGCTTCCTGGTGCCATTCCTCGGAGTAACCGTTACCATTGAAAACAACGGCGCCGTGCTCGGTCGCGATTTCGGTCAAGAGATCGGCAACCGCGTCTTCGAACTTCTTGCTCTTCGCTTTCTCCAGCTTCGTCGCGACGTAGTCGAGCGACTCGGCCATGATCGTGTTGAGGGCGGCCAGCGGAGCGCCGATCGATTGATTCGAGGCGACAGCGCGGAATTCGAATTTGTTACCGGTAAAGGCGAACGGCGAGGTACGATTGCGATCGCCCGCGTCCTTCGGGATGATCGGAAGAGAATCGACGCCGATGTTCATCGTGCCGGCCTTCTTCGAGGACTTCGCTTTGCCCTTCTTGAGTTGTTCGAAGACATCGAAGAGCTGGTCGCCGAGGAACACCGAAATGATCGCCGGAGGAGCTTCGTTGGCACCGAGGCGGTGATCGTTGGAAGCGGACGCGACCATCGCGCGAAGGAGACCGCCATGACGGTGAACCGCGCGGATAACGGCGGCGCAGAACACGAGGAACTGCATGTTCTCGTGCGGCGTGTGACCTGGCTCGAGCAAGTTGCCTTGCGTCGAATTACCGAGGGACCAGTTCAAGTGCTTGCCCGAACCGTTGACGCCCGCGAAAGGCTTTTCGTGGAGCAAGCATTCCAAACCGTATTTGCGCGCGACGCGCTTGAGCGTCGTCATGATCAACTGTTGATGATCTGCGGCGACGTTGGCGTTTTCGTAGATCGGCGCGATTTCGTATTGGGACGGCGCGACTTCGTTGTGGCGCGTCTTCACCGGGATGCCGAGCTTGTACATTTCGGACTCGGAATCGTGCATGAATGCGAGCACGCGATCCGGGATGACGCCGAAATATTGATCTTCGAACTCCTGGCCCTTCGGCGGACGAGCGCCGAACAGGGTGCGACCCGAGGAGATCAAGTCAGGACGTGACAGGAAGAAATTGCGATCGATCAGGAAATATTCCTGTTCCGGACCCGCAGTGGCCGTGACCATCGCGATTTCCGCGTGGCCGAACAGTTTGAGGATACGGCGAGCTTGAACATCGAGCGCTTTCATCGAGCGCAGGATCGGGGTCTTGAGGTCGAGCACTTCGCCGGTCCAAGAGACGAACGCCGTTGGAATCGCGAGCGTTACGCCGTTCGGATTTTCGATCAAATAGCACGGGCTCGTGACGTCCCAAGCGGTATAACCGCGAGCTTCGAACGTGGAGCGAATGCCGCCAGACGGAAAAGACGACGCATCCGGTTCACCTTGGATCAATTGCTTGCCGTTGAACTCCGCAATCGCGCCACCTTTGCCATCGGGCTCGAGGAAACTGTCGTGCTTTTCAGCGGTGAGGCCGGTCAGCGGTTGGAAAATGTGCGCGTAGTGCGTGGCACCATGCTCCAGGGCCCAATCCTTGATCGTCGTCGCAACGATGTCCGCCGTGCTCGGATCGAGCACCGCGCCTGTATCGATCGTCTTCTTCAACGATTTGTAGACGGCCTTCGGCAGGCGGGCCTGCATGACCTTCTCGTTGAAGACATTTTGGCCGAAAAGTGCGGCGGAGTGGCTTTCCTTGAAAGCCAGTGTGTTGGTGGTGCGGTAGTTGTTCGCCGCGGAAATGGCAGCGAGACGAGCGGGACTGACACTCATTGGACGTTAATAAGGGTTATGGGACGAGAGCCGCCGTGACCAAATCAAAGACCCCGGAGGCGTTGTCGGGAAAAAGCAACATTTGGGCCATAGGGCGAGCTTCTGATAAATTTTTTTCATGCATGTTGAGAAATGAGTGGCCCAGACCTTGCGTCAGATGCGGATAGAGAATATTCATCTCGGTGGACACGACCCGTTTACACGGCAAATCGTGGCTTAGAGTTTTCGTGAAAAACTTTCTCCTCGGCGCCTCATTTCGCTCTTCTCAACCCTAATTCCAACTGTTCGTTTTTAACCATGACTCCGAAAGAAGTGATAAAATTAGCCAGGGATAAAGACGTCAAAATCGTCGACCTAAAACTTTGCGACATTTTGGGCACTTGGCAGCATTTTGCCATTCCGCTGTCCGAGCTCAAAGAAGATGTCTTCAGTGAAGGGCTGGGTTTCGACGGATCATCGGTCCGGGGCTGGAAGGCGATCAATTCCTCCGACATGATCGTGATCCCCGATCCGGCGACGGCGTTCATCGACCCGTTTGCCGCCAACGCCACGCTTTCGATTACGTGCGACACATTCGATCCAATCACCCGGGATCCTTATGACCGGGATCCACGCAGCATCGCGAAAAAGGCCGAAGCTTACTTGAAGAGCACGGGTCTTGCCGACACTGCCTACTTTGGTCCGGAGGCGGAATTCTTTATCTTCGATGGCGTCAGTTACGATGCCGGCTCGAACTTCGCTTCGTACAAAGTCGATTCGATCGAAGGCATTTGGAATCGAGGCCGGGAAAAAGAGGACAATGGGTCTCCAAATCTCGGATACAAGATCCGCCACAAGGAAGGTTATTTCCCGGTCGCACCGGCCGACAAGCTGATCGATATCCGCAACGAGATGATCCTCACGATGATTTCGTTGGGGATTCCGGTCGAGCGGGAGCATCACGAAGTCGCGACTGCGGGCCAGGCGGAAATCGATATTGTATTCGATACGTTGTTACGCACGTCGGATAAGATGTCGCTCTACAAATACATCGTTCGCAACGTGGCCTACAAGTACGGCAAGACCGCCACGTTCATGCCGAAACCCCTCTTTGGCGACAACGGCTCAGGCATGCACACTCACATGTCGCTCTGGAAGGATGGCAAGCCGCTCTTCTACGGCAACGGGTACGCGGGCCTTTCGGACATGGCGCTTTACTATATCGGTGGGGTGCTCAAGCACGCCCCCGCGCTCTGCGCCATCTGCAACCCGACGAATAATTCCTACAAGCGTTTGGTCCCCGGCTACGAAGCTCCCGTTAACCTCGCCTATTCCGCGCGCAATCGCTCCGCCTCGATCCGGATTCCAACTTACAGCCCGAGTCCGAAGGCGAAGCGCATCGAGTACCGCACGCCTGATCCGGCGGCAAATCCGTATCTCTGCAACGCCGCGCTGCTCCTCGCCGGACTCGATGGGGTGATCAACAAGATCCATCCCGGCGAACCGCTCGATAAGAACTTATACGAACTGCCCCCCGATGAGTTGGCCAAAGTGCCCCACGTCCCAGATTCACTCAAAGGCGCCTGCGACGCTTTGGCTGCCGATCATGACTTCCTGCTCAAGGGGAACGTCTTCACAAGTGATTTTATTGAAAACTACATCACGATGAAGACCGCCGAGTACGACGCCGTGCGCCTGCGGCCGCACCCACACGAGTTTCACTTGTATTTCGACGTGTAGGCCGCGTTTCGAGCGTCAGCTCATCTATCCTGGCTCATCTTTCCTAGGAGCGCGGACAGTCTTGTCCGCCTCTTTCTCCGCGCGAAGCGCACACTCCGCTTGCCCGACTTTATCAGCGTGACTTTTGCTCGCGAAGGGACGAAGCGGACAAGAATGTCCGCGCTCGCAGGCGGACGGAGGAGCTGCCGCTCCAACCTGTACAATGGCGATTAACTCCGCTACGGTTGATCCTCTTTTGTTCGACGTGCGTGTATGAAATATTCTCCCGCTAAACCAGCTTTGACCGGCGAAACGCTCGAGTCGTTGACCGAGCGCCTGCGCGAGCGCGGAGAACCTGCCTTTCGCGCAAAGCAGATTCTCGACTGGCTTTATAAAAAGCGCGTTCGCAGTTGGGACGAGATGTCGAATCTCTCCAAGCCACTTCGCGCCTGGCTCGCGGAAACGTTCGAACTCTTACCGGCGGCTTTGGTGCTGAATCGTCAGTCGCACGACGTGACTGATAAATTACTGCTCGAACTCGGCGACCGCTCGCTGATCGAGACTGTAATCATCCGCGCCCCTCAAGAAGGCGTCGGGGTCGATCACTCGCGCAAGACGATTTGTATTTCCACTCAAGTCGGTTGTGCGATGGCCTGCGTTTTTTGCGCCAGCGGGCTCGCCGGTTTCAAACGCGATTTGTCCGCGGGCGAAATCGTGGCGCAACTGCTGCAAGTCTGCTATCGCGAAGACGCGCTTACGCCTCGCGCTCATGCCGAGCTCGCATCGTTCGACAACATCGTGGTCATGGGCATGGGCGAACCATTGGCCAACTACGACGCTTTGCTGAAAGCGTTAACGATTCTTAACGCCGAGTGGGGTTTAGGCTTCGGCGCGCGTCGAATCACCATTTCGACCAGTGGGTTGGTCCCGAAAATTTTGCAGCTAGCGGAAGAGAAGCTCGGTTTCCGCTTGGCGATTTCACTGCATGGGGCGACGGACGAGGTGCGTGAAAAAATCATGCCCGTGAATCGCGCGTTTCCGTTGGCGAAATTATTGCCGGCAGTGAAAACGTTCTCCGAGAAACACGGGCGGATGATCACGCTCGAATTTATTCTTATCGAAGAAATCAACGACACACTCGAACAGGCCGAAAAGCTCCGGGACATCGCGATCGATCTACACGCGCACGTGAATTTAATTCCCTACAACACCGTCGAAGGCCTGCCCTGGAAGCGTCCAAGTTTAACCCGCCAAGATCGCTTCGCGGATATTCTGCGGGATGCGGGAATCTCCGTCACGCTGCGCCGCGAAAAGGGACATGACATCAATGCGGCCTGCGGGCAGTTGCGATTGAAGACGGAAAAAGAACGCGAGCTGGCATCCGCATAAAGAGATCGCCGCGCCCTTCCCTCCTGCGGAACGCGCGGACATTCTTGCCGGCCTTTCGCGCTGATCGAAACTCGCTCAGACTAATGTCGGCGCGCTTCGCGCAAATCAAAATCGGATCAAGACTAGCCGCACTCCCAGGAGGCTACGGCGTATTCCGCGAGACCGGCGTATCGCTCAACGCCGCCGCTAATCCCGGCGCGATGGTCTTCAAATCCTGCACGGCGATTTCGGCCACTTGGCGCGCACCTGACTCGCGCAGATGGGTATTGTCCGTGCGTCCCTTCGGTAAATGCGGATTGGCCCCTGGCGCAAAAATCATAAACAGCGGAGCCGATCCTTCAGGCCCCAGCTTCTGGATCATTTTTCGCGTCTCCATCTCCAAATCGAGTAAAGGTACGTTTTCGGCCTTCGCCGTTTCGCGCACGGCGGCCAAATACGCGCCGTGTGTGTCTTTCAACGTATTCCCCTCCCATTCGCGACGGGCGATCGGTGTGGCCAAGATCGGATTCGCTCCCTTTGCACGGACCTCGCGGACGAACCCGCGAAGATTTTCAGGAAAGGTGGTCGCAGGATCGGTGTACCTCGCTGGGTCCGTCTTTTTCTCATCATTGTGCCCAAACTCGATCACGACCCAGTCTCCGGCGTGAATTTGTCGCATCAGCAACGCCCAATGGCCAAGGTCGCGAAACGACTTTGTGCTGCGCCCGTTGACGGCGTAATTTACAAAACGCCACGATGGCCGCACGTACTGGGCGAAGAGTTGTCCCCACCCCCGCTCAGGAAATTCCAAATCGGTTTTGTCCGCCATAGTCGAATCGCCGGCGAAGTGTAAGGTCGGCTTTGGATCGGGATCCCAATTGTCCTCTCCTCCGAGCACGGCCAGTGGCGTATACTCCGCGGCAGCTCCCGAAATCAACTCGTGCTTCCAGTCGACACGACGATCACTCACGCCGCCGGGACCCGAGCTTTCAAATTCTCCATACGTTGCCGTGTGATGTGTTTCAGGTTTCTTCCAGTCGTTCCATCCTTCCGCTCGAACCACGTCGCTCATGTCCGTTCGCACAAAGATGGTCTTCGCGTAATCGCGCCATGGTCGCCCCAAATAGCAATGTACTCCCGGCCCACCGGTCACGCGGCAATCGGCAAACACCAGCCCGTGCGCTTGGCCTTTCGGTGTCGACGCCGCCGTTATATATCCGTCGGCCACGCAATGGAGTTCACAATGGTCAAAATAGGCCGTGGCTCCTCCGAATATAAAATCGACATCACCCTCAATATAACAGTCGGAAAAATACTGCCGACCTCGATTGACCAACAAGGTATCCTGGCGACCAATCAAACGACAGTTCCGAAAGACGACGCGATCACCATCCACCCGCACCGCCAAGGCTTGACCAACCGGACCAGCCGTATTGGCAAACGTCAGATTTCGCGCTTCGAAGCCATCTCCATCGATTTGAAAGGTCGGAGTCCGAAACGTCCCGATCGGTTTTCCATCCGGCCCCGGCAGTTTTGCGTTCAGATTGAACTCAATTTTGGTCTTCGTCGCATCCTCGCCTTCCAACAAAATATTACCGCGTTCCCGCTGTACATAAACGCGCTCATGATAAACACCGGGCTTGATGTGAATAACCCAGCGCGGGCCGCTCTGACGAGCCAGCGGCACATCACTGATCGCCTGCTGCACGGAGGTATATTGCCCGGTCCCGTCGAGCGCAACCGTCGCATCCACCGTGTCAGCGCGAAGCCCGAGTAACAAATTAAAGACCAATACAAAAAGGATAAACGGTTTCATCGAGGCTCTCATTTTCTGGTTGCGGTCGTCTTCGGTGCTTGAGGTTTAGTATCCGTGGCCCAACGGCGAGACCACGCGGGATATTCTTGTTCCAAGAGCCGCGTCGGCCGATCCGTGTACCACCGGTAGCCGGCGCGTCGTTCCGGTTCGATCTCGGCAAGCGAGTAATGAATCACCGTGTCACGTCCGCCAAAAATAGGGCGGTTAGTACCAATCTCGTAAAACCGCGCCCAAAGCGGAGCAGCCGATGGATCCTGTACCACACGTTTGTCGAAACCATGAGGTAAGTTCGCCGCGGCGACTTCTTCGACTCGAATACCCGTAATCTCTGAGCGCCGGAACCAAGCCACCGCCGACTCCACAGCTCGCGCCGTTTCGGGTGAAGGATGATCGAGCCGCATCAGGAAACGCACGATACCCACGCTCTCGCTTCCCGACAACGACTCGTGCTCGTAGGCGCGCGCAGGAACCGGTTCGAAGGTGATCTCATCGTGTTGCGCGCACCAAACCGTTTTGACGCCGTTCACTTCGATTTGGCACCGCAAGATACACGCGATGCCACGCTCGACCGCATTCGCACAGCGCGTGTGAAGTTCTGGAGACACCCAACCAAAAGGATCTTTCTTTTCAACAATGTCCTCGAGCAAATCGAGCACACCGATCATCGCGTCGTCGTTAAATGTAATGTGAGTATAATAGCCGGGACGCAACGGATAGAATTGCGGCCAGCCGCCGTTTTTATACTGCGCCCGCAGAAGATAGTTCAGTCCGCGCTCGATGGCACCCCGATAAGCCACGGTCGATTGCGCGGCATCGACTGCCGCAAGCAAACGGATTTGCGTGTAGGTTGTATCATTATCAATTGTAGGTGCAGCGACATCCTCATGGGTGAAGGCGTCCGGACCTGGTGCGCGGGTCATATCATGATTCTTCGGCCAGCCACCTTCAGGGCGTTGATAAAGCAGCACGTTCGCCGCGATCGCTTTGGCCTCGGTCGAGGCGTACCACGAAGATGTTTGATGAAGCACATCCTTCCATGCGACCGATCCCCGCAACGTCGGCACCATCACGGCCGTAACACCTAGAATCAAAATGCTCGCTGAAAATTTCATCCCATGTCTCGACATAAACCGCGCCGATCGGATCAGGGCCCCGATCGTGTATTCAAACTCTCGTGACGTCGCGCCGGATCGACGGAAACGCGATCGAAAACAATTCGCCCCGCGTGTGAAATCACCTCGGCGGCATCCAGCCCTTTGAAGGCGCAATCCCGCAGTGAAATATCGTCGATCGTCGCCGCCGGAAAACCTTGGATCCACAGGACCCGTGGAACGTGATCGCCCGTCACCTGATCGAGTGAAATGTGCCTAATCATCGGCGGATGGCTTCCTTTTGCACCTTCTTCATAAAGGAGGTCGACGGTCAATACCGCTTCAAGCACCCGGCCCACGTGGATCCGACGAAGATGCACATTTTCGATCGTGCCTCCTCGCTCCGCGTTAGACTTGAGTCGCAAGACGCGGGCGAGTTGCGGACTATCCATCGAACAGTCTTCGGCAAAGACGTTCCGACAATCGCCGGAGACCTCGCTGCCGATGACAACCCCGCCGTGACCGTCTTGCATGCTGCAGCCACGGATGACGATATTTTCGGACGCGGCGTTGACCCGTCGGCCGTCGTTGTTTCGTCCCGACTTGATCGCGATGCAATCGTCACCGGTGTCGAAAATACAGTTTTCAATCAGCACATCGCGCGATGACTCAGGATCGCATCCATCATTATTCGGACCATGCGAATGAATGCGGACGGCGCGCACCGTGACGTTTTCGGAAAGCACCGGATGGATTTCCCACATCGGTGAGCGCACCATCGCCACACTTTCGACCAGCACATTCCGACACCGGTAGGTCTCGATAAAAGCAGGTCGTAAAAAATGCCCGGGACCGAACACGCGCTGCTCCACCGGCACACCTTTCTGCCCCATTTCATTGAGCGCCTTCGGGTCTTCGTGCCTCGTTTTCCAAGCCCACCAGTTCTCGTCGGAGGCTTGACCATCCAAGGTGCCACTGCCCGTCACTGCGACGTCGTGCTCACCAAAGGCATAAATCAGGGGAGAATAGTTATAACATTCGACGCCTTCGAAACGGCTATAAACGTTGGGATAGTCGGTGGGATCAGTAGAAAATTGCAGAGTGGCTTTATCATCGAGATGAAGATTGACCCCGCTTTTCAGGCGAATCGCTCCGGTTTTCCATTCGCCCGCCGGAATGATCACTCGGCCTCCTCCAGCAGCGCTGCAGGCTTCGATTGCCGCGCGAATCGCCGCCGTCGCGGACTCGCCCGGTTTCGCCCCGAACTCAGCAATAGAAAAATCTCGGTTCGGAAATGATGGCGCGTGAATTCGATCGAGGATTGCTGGCAGCGTTTGCCATCCCGATGTTTCCCCAGAGACTGCGGTGCGGTCGCTCTTAACGAGATCTTGCATTTCTATTCCCGCAAAAATAAAGGCGCCGGTGCCTTTGGGGTCGTTTGATACAATCGGTTCGCTGACATAATAGTCAAAGCTACCATCGCGCCGCCGGCCTTTCGCGGTGGTATAACCAAGTCCTGCCCCTTCGCACACCTGGGTGAGGCTAACTTGCCCGTCCGAGTTGGTTTTAATCAAATCCGAAACGAGTCCGGCAAAGCCGCGTCGCGCACACTCCGCATACCGCTCTCTTGGCAGATAGCCGCGATTCACCGCTTTCCCGAGCGTGTAGACAAACATAGAAGACCCGGAAGCCTCGAGATAATTTCCCGGGCGCGGCCCTTGATCCGTCACCTGCCACCACAGTCCAGTGCCCGGATCTTGCCAGCGCACAATCCCGTCGGCGACATGGCGAAGGACACCGATAATCGCCTGCCGTTTCGGGTGATCGGGAGGCATAAAATCCAACACATCCACGATACTCATGCCGTACCAACCAATCGCTCGACTCCAGAAATTCGGCGATAGGCCCGTCTTCGGGTCTGCCCATTCCTGTTTGTGAGCTTCATCCCAACCATGCCAATATAATCCCGTCTTGGCATCGTAGAGATGGGCGTCGATCAATAATATCTGCTTCGCGGCATCATCGAATAAATCCGGCTCGTGATACTGCGCGGCGTATCCTGCCATAAAGGGCGACGCCATATATAGACCATCCAGCCACATTTGCTCCGGATATTTCTGCTTATGCCAAAATCCGCCGTCACTCGTTCGTGGTTGTTGGGCCAAAGCATCGCGTAGGTGCTTTGCCGCGAGATTATATTTCTCGTCGTGCGTGCTCGCCGCGAGGAGGAGAATCACTTTGCCCGGATTGATTTCATCCAGGCTGTGTTGATCGAGATGAAGTCCTTCGATCGTTCCGTCCGGTCGAACAAAGGAGCCAACTGCTCGTCCCGCGAAATCTCGATAAACGGGATCGTTTGTCGCGTCCGAAAGATGCCAGAGAGCCAAGGCCAAGACCGCCGGGGAATAATCCCAACGGGCGCGGCCGTGCCCCATCTCCAGCGACTGTCCGCGGCGCGCCATTTCTGAGTCGGCTAATCGACGTGACCAGGTCAACGGATCAGCTCCGTTGAAGGCCACGCTGTCCGTTGCGCTCACCGCGGTTTCGGCGGAAAGGCCGGTCGAGTTCAACAGCAGCGAGACGATCGCCAAGGCCAGAAATGCACACCGTGTCATGGCTGCACGGATACCGAAATTTGGAGCGGATGGCTTACTTCGTTGACGAAGTTTTTCACATACTCGGCCCACGCCGCTTGGTCGGCGAAATCGCCAGATTTGTCCCAACCGCCGCCGACGTAGTAACGCACCGTTTCACCAGGATGCACCTTCACCAACAGCAATCGGTCATGCGGCGTTTCAGTTATCCCGGCGTAATGCGCCGAAGGATCGAGCACGATCGCAGTTCCGAGATTTCCATCGACCGGATTCTTGTACTGTTCCCAAACTCCGAGCCAATGCGCGGCTTCATCCTGAATCGGCGCAACCGCGGCCGCCTTCGTGTGCGTGCTCAAGCCGATCGCCACTGTCAATTCGCCATCGGAACCTTTGACCGGATGGTACTCGAACGTGCTTTCGTAGGTGTCGAAGTTACTCCCGGCGTCGACAAGGATGCGTTTCGTTTCCGTCACCATCACTCCATTCCCGTTGTTCCAAACATTACCCGCATCCCAAGGAGCATACCCCAACTCGAAATCCGCGCGGAGCGGACCGTTCGCATAAATGTGCCAAGTGGTCCAATTCCGGGAAACGTGAAGTTGCTGTCCGTCCCAAATCCCGGTCCCGCCGAGTCCACGATAAGGCCCCACATCGTACATATCGAGACCTTCACCCGTGTCCGTGTGCAGACCGTCGTGGCCTTTATGATACCAATGATCGACGACCGGGTAACGCACGCGTTTCACCCAGAGATCGAGACCGCTACTCGTCATTTGATCCTTGGTCGCAGACGGCAACTCGAGCGCCGGTCCATAGGCGCGGTGTGCGACGCGATCGTTCTCCCAAGCAAAGTCGTCGTACCGCTCTGGAACGTATCGCGCATAGGCGCGCGAGGGCAGCGGCGGCTGCGGCGTTGGAGAAGTATCAACCGTGAATTTTGCGGTCGTCTCTCCCGCGGCAAAGTCGTGTTGAAAAATCAATTGGTCGTAGTGCGGCGGCCCTTTGTGAATGTGGTGAAACGCGGTCACCTGCGACGGGACGACCTGGCCTTGCGCGTCTCGCACAACGATTTGATCGAAAACCAATCCCGATAGATGCGGGCCAACTTCGCTCCAAGGAACCACGACGACTGCCCCGGCCCGCGCCGTCGCGGTGGGCTGCGTCACGGTAATATAGACAGGTGCAGCGGCCGCGGACGCCGCGCCGGCCGCGATCAACGCGGCGGCAAACAAACACTGGGTTGCATTCATAGGAAAATGAAATGCCGGCTCAACGCGCGAGCCAGCCACCATCGACGGTCATCGTGAATCCGTGCATATAATTCGAAGCCGCGCTGGCGAGAAACACGAGTGCGCCCTTCAAATCTTCCGGCTCGCCCCACCGTCCCGCCGGAATGCGCGCGAGAATGGCGGCGTTGCGGTCGGGATCGTCGCGGAGAGCCGCCGTATTATCCGTTGCCATATAACCCGGCGCCAGGGCGTTGACGTTGATTCCCTGCGCGGCGAGTTCGTTCGCCATCAGCTTAGTCAAACCATTGAGCGCACTCTTCGCGGCGGTGTAGGAAGCCACGCGAATGCCTCCCTGGAAGGAAAGGAGTGAGGCGACGTTGATGATTTTACCCGGCTGTTTCGCAGCAACCAATGGGCGCGCGAAATGTTGGCTCAGCCGGAATGGGCCTTTGAGATTCACTGCCATCACCTCGTCCCAGTCGGTTTCCGAAAATTCCAGAAAACTGTTCCGGCGGATCAACCCAGCATTGTTCACCAATATATTCGCCGTGCCGAGCGTCTGGGTTGTGCCCTTGATGACTAACTCGGCCGCGTCAGCCGCGCCCACATCGACGGAAATCGAAACGGAACGGCGTCCGGTCCGAGCCACGGCTTCAGCCGTCGCCCGGAGATCACCGCGCGCCACCAACGCAACATCCGCGCCCGCTTCCGCCAGGGCCACGGCAAAACTCGCGCCTAAGCCGCGAGACGCGCCAGTGACTATCGCGATGCGACCATCGAGACGAAATTGATCAAGGATTGTGCCCATAGCATTATCGCAATGCCGAAACGGGCGCAGCGTCCATATCAGAAAACTCCTGATTTTCTCCGCCCATCCCCCAGACAAAACGATAATTCCGCGTGCCGACACCGGAATGGATGGACCACGGCGGCGAAAGCACCGCTTCCAAATTTCGAACAATCAAATGACGCGTCGCCGTCGGCGCGCCCATGAAGTGGAACACCGCTTGGTCCTGCGGCACGTCGGAATACAAATAAACTTCCGAGCGTCGCAGATGGGTGTGGGGCGGCATCGTATTCCACACACTTCCGGCATGTAAGCAGGTCACACCCATCACCAACTGACACGTGGCCACCTCACCGGGATGAATTAATTTATATAACGTGCGTTCGTTGCACGCCTCGCGCGTCCCGAGGTTCTCCCCTTTCACGTCGCTGAACCCGATGCGGCGAATGGGATGACTAAAATGGGCTGGGTACGACAATAGATAGTAATGAGCTGGTTTCTCGGGACTATCGGAGCTGAACGCAATGTCTCGCGAGCCGCGCCCGAGATACAATGCGTCGAGTTCGCCCAGACTATATTGTTTACCGTCCGCCAGCACCTTTCCCGGGCCGCCGAGATTAACGATACCGGCTTCGCGCCTTTGCAGAAAATAGTCACTGCGCAACGCATCCCCGCTAGGCAAGGTGAGCGAGTGAGCAGTCGGTACGATTCCACCTAAAACGGTGCGATCGGTTCCCCAATAATGCAGACGCACTTCTCCCGCTTGGAACAGCCCCGGCACCAGAAACTCCTTGCGGAGATCTTCTGGCGCCGCGGCTCCTGCGATAGTGGGATAAAAGCTGTCGTGCAGAGTAATCATGAACGATTGAGGAACCGACACACAGTCCGAGCTGAAACTAGAACGTTCCCTTTACGCCCATGGTGTAAGCGGCACCGAATTTTTCCCGGCGGTACAATCTCGCATAATCCGGCGTGACACCTTGCGCATAGCGCTGGTCGTCCTGCGGCACGTTCGTGAGATTACGGCCATTGATGAAGAAACCGAAATGCCGATTGATCCGGATTTCGAGATTCGCATCGATATACATCCGAGGCGCAAAGTACTCGCCGTAACTGATGCCGTTGACGATCGTCGGCGCGTCGCGCTCACGACCACGGTAATTGAAGTTAACCTGCGCGCTCAGACGTTGGTTGTCGTAAGCGATGCCCCAATTGGCCGAGCGCGAGACGAAGGCACTGAAGTCCGCATTGGCCGAGCCATCGAGATTGATGGCGGTTACGTTCGCGAAGACCGTTAGTCCTTTCGTCCACCGCGAAACGTTTTCGAGCGATTGACGGTAGTTGAACTCGAACCCGGTCACGCGGGCTTTGCCTGAATTCACGACGGTACTGACTTGGTCGCCGGCATCGAGATAGTCTTGGGCGTTGGGAACGCCGAGACTGTTGAGAACAGAAAGGGCATCCGTGCCATTCAGTGTCTGAGTCCCCCAGAAGTTGCTAAAGTCCTTCCGGAAAACGCCGGCCGAGACAACACCGACATGCTGGAAATAATATTCTAGCGAGAGATCGTAGTTGTTCGATTGCTCAGGCGCCAACGTTGGGTTCGAAACGGAAATCACTTGCCCGGGCAACGTGCTATCCGGCAACGCGACGTTGGGAACAAGATTGCCCAGGTCCGGACGGCCGACCGCGCGATTGTAGGAAGCTCGCAGCAGCAGGTTGTCGGTGAACTTATAGGTGGCGGTGACGCTGGGATATGCGCCGGTGTACTGATCCTCTGAGAAAGAACCGCGCTCGATGTACTGCGTCCCCGAAGAAGTCGCTTTAACGAGGGGACCATAACCTTTATCACTCGTGCGCTCAGCCCGCACACCATAAACGAATTGCAAGCGGTCGTCCGCCGCGCGTGTGTCGCCCATCAGGTAAACCGCGGTGATCAATTCCTTAAACAACATGGAGCCCAGCACCCGTTGTTGCAGATTGGCCGCAGTCGTTGGCGAAAATAACGCCGAGTTTGTTTCATAGAGCGAATATAGTTTCGCTGCACTTGGCCACGTCACCTGGTACGGAATATACGGCGGCGGGGTGTTATAGACACTGTCGGAGAGATTATATTCATTAACTGCGCCTGCCTTGGCGAGATCTCCGGTGGGGGTCCAGTCCACTTTATAATTCAGGATATCGCGACGCTCATATTGCAACTGACCACCAATTTTAATCGAGGTCGGGAGTTTCCAATTGAAGGTTTTTTTGAAGTTTGCCTGCTCCGTGACAAAGGAATCATAAGCGAGGACTGGATTGTCTTCGACCTTGGTGATCACGTAGCTGGGGTTTCTGACATCAAAGACATTTCCAACCGTGTCTTTGCCCGTTTTATCAAGCACCGTGATCTTCTGTGGGGCCACGCCGTTGTAGTCGGCGTAGTTGATCGTTACATTGCTCAGTTGATAGGTTACCGCGCTGAAATAACCGTCTTCAGCATCGGTGTAATGAGACGATGCGTGCGAATAATTGATGCCGGCGTTGAACACCCAATCGCTACCGGTGTGAGTATAATCAGCACCGATGTTCGAGGTCAGGCCGAACTTGTGGCGAAAAGATGAACCAAAGGTGATCTTGCCCTTGCCGAGCGCGCCATTGGTGAAGTCCGGCCCGTACGTGATCGGCATCGCAGAGCCGACGTCGAAGTTGATATTACGATTTCCGAAGCTCGAATCGTATTTGTTGTCCTGTAAGCGGACCGAAACCACATCGTTTGGCGTGATCTTAAAGTCGGCGGTGATTTCGCCGGCCTTACGGTGGGTCAGTTTCGGGCCATCCTGCATCGTGTACTTTTGCAGGAACGGTTGCGTCGGCAAAAACGCGGCCGCACCGGTAAACAATCCCAGCGTACCATTCGGCGTCCATTGCGGATTCGAGCGATACTGCGGGTTGAAAATATTCGAGTCGAGAAAGCTGACCGTGATACCAATCCGCTTATTCAGCGGCAGTGCGTAGGTGAAATCGAAGCTGGGAAGAATCTTGCGCGAGCTGGAATCGCTGCCAAGGCCCGGGGTTGCGCCCAAGGTTTGGCCGTAACTGTTCATCGAGGCGAGAACGCGATAAGTGAACTCCGGATTTTTATACTCGAAGGCGCTTTTGCTTACCAAATTCAAAGAACCGCCGAGCGCATCAGCCGGAAGATCGGGCGTGCGGGCCTTCACGACTTCGGCGCGGGCCGCATTATTGATCGAAATCTGCTCCAGTTCGGTCGTGCGGGTGCCGCCACCCGTGCTCGAGTATTTCAAGGTGCCCGAGTCCGCGCTCGCGACTCGGTAACCATCGAGCATGATCGCCGTGTACTGTGAGCCGACGCCACGAATCGACACGTTGCGCACGTCCGATGCCGTATAGCCCACCGTGATGCCCGGTAGAAATTTCACGAACTCACCAATGTTGCCCTCAGTGATATCGCCGAACTGAGCGGTCGAAATCACCGTTTTCAAATTGGGGGCAAACCGCTGTTCATTGATCGCGATCGAGTTCTGATTGGTCTCGCGCTCCGCCCCAATCGTCATCCCGCTCAGCTCGATCAAATCGTCCGCGTTGTGACCTTCTTGGGATTGGGCCGTGAGGTTAACGTCCCGGTGAGTCGGCTCGCCCGCCTTGACCTCCACGGTGATTTTCCGAGCCGTCAGGCCGGTGTAGAAAACATCGAGGGTCACGGTGCCCGCCGGAACTCCGGTGAGCCGAAATTCGCCGAACTTGTTGGTGAAAACCTGTTGGTGCGTTCCTTCAACCTGAACGCGGGCATTGTCGAGATAACTGCCGTTGTCGACATCGAGGACGCGACCGTCCACGGAACCCGTGGCGGTTGGCGCATCTGCAGCCGATAGGGAAACGGCGCCGCCAAGCGCACAGACGGCGATGGCCGCTGCAAGCTTTCGTCGGACCGAAAAATGATCCAGGATTGGGGATCGAGGGACAAACGCGTGAGGAGCCGCGATAGGGGAAGTACGTTGCTTGTTCATGGGATGGGGAAAATGGAAAGCCTCATCGGCGCGCTCCCATCGGGGATAAGTACAGAGCGCAAAGGGCCGCTGAGCGGTAGCACCTAACACCTAATCATCGCAAAAGGCCGGCCCGAGAGGTAAAGAGTGGAAGTTCATATTTGAACTATTACTTCACAGGCGAACCTTCGCGAAAACTTGAAAAGAATCAGAAACTGGCAAGCGCGAAAAAAGACGACGTTCGAAATATTTCCTGCGTCTGATCCTGTTTTTCACTCGATAGCCTTCGGTTTTACGGCGTTCGAGAATTAATAGTCGTTTTCATGCAACCCGTTAACCTTCGTTTAAGTTTCACTGGATTAAGGCCGATCCAACGCGGATTCGAAAAGTTCACTATTGAACTTTATATTTAGATTTGAACCTTTTGAAGACGCAATCGTTCATTCAATTCAACCCTCGTCGACGGGCTTTGATCCCGCTTTATTTCTTTCTCCGTGCCTACCCTCCGCTCCCGCTCTTCCGCCGCCCCGCTGGTTGCCGCTGCTGCTGCCGACGCCGCCCGCGCTGAACGCTATGTGATTCCCAATCTCCGCAATGCCTGCCGCATTCTGAAGCAGTTGGGCCGTCATCCGGACGGCATGAAAGTCGCCGACTTGGCTCGCGAGCTGAAAATCCCCGTGACGACGACGCTGCGGATCATGGCGACGCTGCATCTCGAGGGTATGGTCCGTAAACAAGACGGCCGCTACGAACCGGGACCGGTTTTGATTCAATTGGGAACTGCTGCGCTCTCTGCCACCGAAGTGCGGGAGTTGGCGCTACCTCTTCTTCACAAGCTGACCACCCTGACCGATGAAACGTCGCATCTCGCAGTCCCCTGCGACGACCGATCACTCATTGTCGCGGTCAATGACAGCCCGCACCCATTGCGTGCAGCTTCACGACCCGGCTTTTTGGCAGAACTGCACTGCTCTTCGACAGGAAAGGTTTTCCTCGCGCACCTGCACCCGAACGGAATCGCCGGCGTGCTAACCCGCGAGCCTCCTACTCGGCACACTCCAAATACCTTGATGACGTTGAAGGAACTCAAGCGTGAGGTCGAAGTGACTCTTGATCGCGGTTACAGTCTCGACAACGAGGAATTCAACCGCGGGGTCCGGTGCCTCGCCGTTCCGGTTTTCAACGCGGCCGGCACGGTCGTGGCCGCGATTGGCATCACCGCTTCGATCGTCCGCTTCACGGATGACCGCATTCCGGAAATGGCCGGAAAGGTTCAGTCGGTGGCTAACGAACTCTCCCATCTGCTGGGCTACGCGGGCGGCGTTTGAGGCGAGAGGTCCCCTCGCCCGACGTCCACATCTGCAGTCGCGGGACGAGCTTTCTGAAGTCGGGGCGCTTATTCACTGTCCTCTCGGGGTTAATATTTTCCCTCGGGGATTGCGCTTACTGGCGAAATTCCAAGCATGGGCGGCCCGCATGTCCACCCACCGTCTGCAGTTCCTCTTGGCCACGCTGACATTGCTGACCTTCGCCGGTTGTCGAGACCCTAAGATCACTTCGTATCGCGTGCGCAAGGAGGCGCCACCGAAGATGCCACTCGTGAGTTCAGAGGGCAATGCACCTCAGCTCCACTTCAAAGCGCCCAATGGCTGGTCTGAGCAACCCGCCGGTTCCGTTCGCGTCGCGAGTTTCGCAATCAGCGGCACCGATGGTCGCAAGGCCGACATGTCGGTCACTCAATTTCCCGGAGATGTTGGCGGCGATCTCGCCAACGTGAATCGTTGGCGCGGGCAAATTCAACTCGCCCCTCTCAACGAAGCCGATTTGCCCAAAGAAGTCCACGAACAGGATTTCCCCGCCGGCCACTTCAGTCTGATCGACATGGTCAGCGACAAGCCCGTCATTGAAGGAAAATACCACTCGAGGATTCTCGGCGCTTGGCTGAAACAGCCGGATCGCACCTGGTTTTTTAAACTTTCCGGCGACGCGGATCTCGTCGCGGCACAGAAATCCGCCTTCGAAGATTTTCTGAAGTCACTGACTATCTCCGCGCCGACAGTAACGGACAGCGCCCTCGGTGGCACGACTAACAGCGACGTCAGCACCTCGTCTGGAGTCGCAGCTTCTGGGGCCGACACCGGCGCCGGCGCGCATACGGTGACCTGGATCGCGCCGACGACGTGGAGCGCAAAACCGCTGGGCGCGATGCGCAAAGGCAGTTTTAGCGTGCACAGCGACGGCGGCGAAGCCGATCTCTCGATCATTTCATTCCCTGGCGATGCCGGCGGGGTGGCAGAAAATCTAAATCGCTGGCGCGGACAAATTCAGCTCGCGACGCTCGATGCCGCCGCCCTAGCCGCGTCATCCAGCACGATCGCCAATGGAAATCTACGGTTCACTGTTGTCGACTATTCCGGCACCACCGCGAGCGGTCCGACTCGCCTGATCGGCGCCATTCTACCTCTCGATAACGAAACCTACTTCTTCAAGTTGATGGGCCCTGAAAGCACCGTCAGCCAAAACAAGCAGGCCTTCATGGATTTTCTGAAAACCGTCCAGGTCCGCTGAGCCATGCGCAACGTCATTAAATCTTTCGTCGAGTTCTTCGTTTCGCTAAAACTCACCGTCGTCCTGCTCGCGCTCTCCGCGTTGATGGTGTTCTTCGCGACTCTCGATCAAACGCAGCTCGGGGTCTGGGGCATCCAGCACAAGTGGTTTCAATCGCTGATCGTCCTCCAAAACATCAAGGGTTTACCGATTCCGATTTTTCCCGGCGGCTACTTTCTCGGCGGACTGCTGCTGATCAATCTGGTTTCGGCCCACATTTATCGCTTCAAGCTGAGTTGGAAAAAATCTGGCATCTTCATCACGCACGCGGGCTTGATCGTCCTACTCGTCGGTGAATTGCTCAGTGGCGTCGTCCAACGCGAATCGACGATGAAGCTCGATGAAGGCGACACCAAAAATTACTCCGAGAGCACACACTATAATGAACTCGCGATCATCGACGCGACCGATCCCGAGTTCGACAACGTCGTCGCCATTCCCGACGCGCTCCTCACGAACGATGCCAGCCTTCAATATGCGAAGCTCCCCTTTCGCGTCGTCGTAAAAGCATTTTATCCCAACGCATTTTTGCAGATGCGGAATCAGGTGCCAAACGCGCCGGATTCGCTCGCGACCATGGGAGTCGGCACGCAAGTCGTAGCGACTCCGATGCCGCTCACGTACAAGGAAAACGAGGCCAACGAGCCCGCCGCCTTTATCGAATTGATCGGACGGGAAGGTCCGCTCGGCACCTACTTGGTGTCGACCCAACTGCGCCCTCAATCCTTCGAACTCGAAGGCAAGAAGTGGCAGTTGGTTTTTCGACCCGAGCGCTACTACACGCACTACACGGTTACTCTGGAGAAGTTCAGTCACGATCGCTACGCCGGCACCGACATCGCAAAGAATTTTTCGAGTAAAGTCCGTTTGCAGACGGACGACGGTCACACCGACCGCGAGGTGCTCATTTATATGAACAACCCGCTTCGATTCGATGGTCTCACGTATTATCAAGCGAGCTTCGATCCGAGCAACGAGCACAACACCGTCCTCCAAGTGGTTAAAAACCCAAGTTGGATTCTCCCTTACGTCGCGTGCGCCATGCTCTTCACCGGCCTCATCATTCAATTTGGCATCTCGCTCATCGCTTTCGCTAGCAAACGACGCCGTCAAAACGCCCACGCATGAAAAGAGTTCTTCCCTGGATCGCCTTCGTCGGCGCGCTTGCGTTTATCCTCAGTGGCCTGTGGATCCCAGCCACGCACAGTGCCTTCGACCTGGAAGGCTTCGGACGCATTCCCGTTTTGGTCAATGGACGTATCAAGCCTCTTGATACCGTGGCCCGTACCAGTCTGCTCGAGTTTCAGGACCGGCAACGAGTCTACCTGAGAGATCAAACTGAGTTCACGCCACTGGAATGGCTTCTCGATGTGGCCTTTCGTCCAGAAAAAGCGGATACCTATCCGACCTTCACGATCGATAATCCAGAAGTTCTGACCCTGATCGGCAAAACGGAAGAGGACCTGAAGATTCACTATCCCGACACCGCCCGGCAGGTCCTCGCGATTTTCGATTTTGTGCCGAAAATCGATCGTCGCTTCAGCTACGAAACCATTTTCCCCAGCTTCAGCGAAATCGAACGCCAAGCTCAACTTGCCCAAGCGGTGGAAGCGCAGCAGCGGACGCCTTTCCAGCGAGCCGTCCTCGCCCTCTACAACCACCTCGTTTCGTATCAGCAGATCAAATACAGCTTCGTTTCGCCGGACACCCCGGACTTCCTCAACGAACTTCGCAACCTTCAGGCGATTTTGCCGAAAGGCCTCGAAGCGGTTCGGGCCAAGCGCGCCAACCAGCCGCACGACGAGCAGCTCGCCCAGGCCATGGTCGAAATCGTCAACCGCTTCGACACGATGTCTCGCTTCGGCTCGCTTTTCACCGTTCCCCCGCAGCACGGCGAGGATAAAGCGGGTTGGCGCAAGATGGGCCAAGAGCTGCTCGATGTTTTCAAGACAAGCGAGCTGAGCCCACCGATCCAAACGTTCGCGACGCTCCAGAAGGCGTGGCGCACGGGAGACTCGGATCTCTTCAACTCAACCGTCGCGCGCTATCACGAGCACCTGCTCGGCACGGTTGGTGAACAACTGAAAAAGACGAATGGCGAAGTCCGTTTCAACATGGCCCAGCCGTTCTATCAGAGCATGATCATTTATGCTCTGGCCTTCCTGATCGCCATCGCTGGATGGGTCGTTTGGCCCGAAGCGCTCGGACGCTCCGCCTTCTTTTTGATCTTGGCGGCATACCTTGCGACCACCGCGGGTATTCTCACGCGGATGTGGTTGGAAGGCCGGCCTCCGGTGACGAATCTTTATTCGTCCGCTCTTTTCGTCGGTTGGGTCGCCGTGGGGCTATGTATCATCCTGGAAAACATCTACGAAAACGGCGTCGGCACGGTCGCGGCGGGAGCACTTGGTTTTTGCACCCTGATGATCGCGCATCACCTTTCGTTTGGTGGCGATACACTTGAAATGATGCGGGCTGTCCTCGACAGCAATTTCTGGCTCGGCACGCATGTCGTCGTGGTAACGATGGGCTACGGCTCCACGTTCTTAGCCGGGTTCCTCGGACTTATCTATATTTTGATGGGGGTATTCACGAAGTGGCTACCGAAGCAGTTTGATCGCCGCGCGCTCCGACGCGCAGAAGACAGCACGGTCGTGCGCGTGCCGTTTAAAAAATCCGGCGCTGCCCAAAGCCCGCCGCCCACGCCGTCACCCGAGACGAATGGCCAAGCGATCGTTCGAATGATCTACGGTATTATTTGCTTTGCCACGTTGTTCAGTTTGGTCGGCACGATTCTGGGCGGCATCTGGGCGGATCAATCCTGGGGTCGTTTCTGGGGATGGGATCCGAAGGAAAACGGAGCGTTGATTATTGTGATTTGGAACTCACTTATCCTGCACGCGCGCTGGGGCGGATTCGTGAAGGCGCGGGGGATGGCTTGCTTGGCTGTCTTCGGCAATGTCGTCACGAGTTGGAGCTGGTTTGGCACCAACATGCTCGGCATCGGTTTGCATAGCTACGGCTTCATGGATGCGGCATTTTATTGGTTAATCGCATTTGTCGTCAGCCAAGTGGTGATCATCGCCCTCGCGAACATCGTGCCGTTGAATAGTTGGCGTAGTTTCCGGGCTGATACGACGCCGACGAACCCACCGCCCGCCGGCACTCGTGCTCCGGCGCGGTAAGACTTAAAAACGCCCCTACCGCCTGGGCGCTCCGAGATGGAGTGCATCGACTCGGCGCCGCTTCACAAGACGAAATTCATTTCGTCTTCCTGAGGTTCGTGCCCACCACCCATTGCGGGCAAATGAATTTGCCCGTCCAAGGCGGTGACGAGTCACCGCCCCCCCCCAGCGGAGCGGGCGCGCGATTCGAGGCATTTAAACAAAAAAACGGCGGCCGAAATGGCCGCCGTTGAAATCGCACGCGCTCTGAATAGCGCTATCGCCAGCCTACTTCTTCGGCGTTGGTTTCGGAAGATCCGCGTAACCCGGCGCCGCTTCCTTCAAGTTCGGCGTTACGTCGGCATCGACCTGACCTGTCGCCCACGCGATACCGCCGAAAAGCAAATCCTGAAATTTCGGATTCGTCCAAATATCCTCGCGGTGACCCATCGACGTATAAAACGCACGGCCATCCCCATAAGAATGAGCCCAGGTAGACGGGTACGGCGCGCGCTCGTATTCAGGTCCGGTCATACCATGCGTATCGTTCACGGCAATGACGTGGAGATTGGGTTGAAATTCTTTCAGCGAATACCACTCCTCTTTCCAATCCGAACCAACGAGGCCCGCGGCACCCGGAAATTTCGGATCGGTCACAATCAATTTCGATTCTTGCTGCGCCCCGTGTTTGATGAATTCGCCGCCGAGCATCTTGATGTACGGATCGGCCTTGTCTCCAAAAGTCTGATACCGCGGCGCAGGGTCGGGGTTCGTGCCACCCGGTTCGTTGGTGTGAAATGTATCCGAAGCCGAGTGGAGTCCGACAAAGCCTTTACCGTGTTTGATCGCATCGAGCAAAGCCTGCTTGCCCGCTGCGGTCATCGCTGGATTGCCGTCGTTTCCCGTGACAGTCAGATCACCTGTCGTGTAGAACATGATCGCATCGAATCCGGCGAGGTATTCGGGGGTGAAAAGCGAACCGTCTTTGCTGAAAGTAAACTCGATATGGTGCTTCGGACCCTGTTCGGCGAGAATCGATTCGGAGAAACTCGGCTTGCCGTCAGTGCGTTTGATCACGCTGTGCTCATACCCGGCGGACTTCGTGAAAAAGAGCACCTTCTTGACGGGTGCATCCGAGGCAGCCGAGTTAGCAGCGTGCAATGAGGGAGCCGAGCCCGCAAGCCAACTGACGGCTGCGAGCGCGGTAAGACCAAGCATGTGTCGACGTTTCATAAGAGGGGTGAATCCGCACCATCCTCCTGTTCATCAAATCGTCAAAGCGAATTCACATTCACGCGTTAGTATGTTGGCTGACTCCAGCAGCATCCCCTCCCCAATCTCCTTTCATTCCCAAAGGATCGCATAAAATCGAACACGCCTTCGAAGAGACCTGAAGGTAGCTGCGTTTGTGAGCACGCGGGGGTTAAACCGTCGCAGCGTGCGACGCCGGTCGACACAAATGTCTATGCGGCGCGCGAACAGACTGCTTGCCGCTCAATTATCGCCCAAATAAATGGCGCGATGATCACCGAGCTGAAGCCAAGTCCGCGCCAGCGGAACGTATGCGATTTTGAATACGTGCTTGTCGGAAACCTTGGCCGCTTGGCCGTCGTAAAGCATGAGACCGATGCCTTCATCCATCGGAACCTGGACCGCGATTAAACCGCTGATTGTCGAGGCGCGGTACGGCTTGGCCGCAGCCTGTCCAGCATCCATCGCCGCCTCTGTCTGTTCGGGAGTAGCGGTCAACTCATTGATGACCGTCACGTGCTGCGCGTCATCCACCTTCGCAAAATTCCAGGACATCTGCCGCACGATATGCGGATCGTCGACGGCCTTGCGCACCTTCGCGGATCTTTCCGAGACCGCCTCATCTTCAGGCGCCTTCGGGGAATCCTCCAACACCGGTTGCCCTTTGGCGTCGACCGCCACGCTCTTGGTCGCGGCGGAGCTTTCTCCGCGCGAAGGGAGCTTTGGCAGGGGGCTAACCCAAGCCAGCTTTAATGCGGGCAAGGTCGGCGGATGCTTGATCGAGTGATAGCCAAGCGTCCCGGTAATGGCCAAAAATGCGGCGGCTGAGAGCAGCGCTACGGCTTTGAAAAAACCAAACTTAGCCGCGGCGGGCAGGGGTTGGAAAACGGTCTTGCCGCGTAATGTCCCAACCTGCCGATTCAGCTCGAGCCATCTCAGATGCAGAATCTTCTGCGAGACACTGCTCATGTGCGGGACGCAACGAAGTCCGTTTTCCTCGCAACGGCTGCCGGAGAACTTGAGGATTCCATCCCACATCAAGTCGTGGCGACGCAGTTCTTTTTGAATCAGCCGTTTGCTGGCCCCGCGGAGAAAATATCCTAAACCCAAGACCGACAGGGCGAGCGCCAGCGTAGGTCGACTCGGATACGCCAGCGCCACGCTCGCGCTCGAGGCGAGCCAGATCGAAAGAAAAACGGGCACCGGCCCAAGCACGACCGCCCCTAAACGAATGCTCGCGCCCAACGCGAACCAGCTTTCCGCGCGAACGACCTTCAGGCCCTCGTCGCGAATTTTCGAATACAGCTCGGCGCTCCAGACTTCATGAGTGACGTATTTGAAACGTTCCACGTCCGCCAAGGTTCGCGCGAGCACAACGAGTTCGGTTTCGTCCAACACGTTTCGATTGAAAAGATCATTCAACGCCTCGTCGCGCGAGACCGCGTAACGTTCGCGTGCGGCAGCGAGCTGCGCGCGCAAAGCCGACTCTCCATTTTGAGCGATCGACCAAAGGCTCGCGACGTCCTTAGCATCAGACAGCACAACCCACTGATGACTTTGCGCCAGCATCAACGCTCCCTGCGCCAACCGGGCAAATTCCCCCAAAACTCTCGCCGCATCAGCGTCGACCAAAGCGATCTGCTTGATCGAGGTTTCCTCGATCATCGCGCGCACCTGGGACAGGCCATCGGGTTGAGCCTCCGGTTTTAACCGATTGGTGAGCCACGTGGCATTGACATCCAGTCCGCGCCATCGCATCGGCACATGCCCTGCGCCGAGCATCGCCCAAACAATCCCCAAAATAACCTCCCGCGTTGCCTCCGCCGTACAAGCCGCGAAAGCCGAGGTATCGGCTAGCTTCAAGAGGTCGGCAATCCGGGCGCTGGTTTTTCGCGAAGCGACATCGTCGAGCAAAAAGCGAATCAACGTCGCCGGATTTTTCTGGTCGAAAATTTCTGCCACGCCGTCGTTCCAGTATTCGGCGGAGCTGAACATTTCCGCGGCTTCGGCCACGCTGTAAACATCATCCCGCCAGAGGAAAAGGCGCTCCTGACGCGGCAAGTGATAGCGCTCCTTGGGAGTTTCTCCACGCAACCAGGCCTCGACATCGCGCGCTCCCCAACGGCCATCGCGATTGCTTGCAAGCAAACCGCGGAGCAAGCGGGTCAGCGCGGGATTCAACTCCCCCATCTTCTCGACTGCGCCAGCACGCGGCTTGTCCGCCTCGTTTTCCTTCAGAAATTGTTCTGCGCGCATCAAGAGCTCCGGTGTATGACGCGTCACATCTCTCCCAAGAATCGAACCGATCACGTGTTTCCCTAACGTCAGCTCCTGCGCCATGCGCCCAAGCGACCACCAATCCCAAGCCCGCAGCGTTGGGCCGCAATGGTGTTGGTACAGTCCCACTGCTTCGGGTGGCGCGTAAAAAGGATTAACGTGAATTGAAACCAGGCTTTCCCGCGTGATGTCTTGGGCCGACTCGAGTCCGGAAATAACGATGCGATTCCCTTCCGGTTTTTCTTCGATGAAAACCGTATGGAGATTGAGGTTGAGATGGACCACACCGAGTCCGTGAAAATTGACGATCAGTGACGAGAGCTGCTGTACGATCGGCTTCAGCTCGGCCAATCCCATCGCGCGACCATTCGCCCAGTTCGCGAGCGTTTTTCCTGGAGGGGCAGACACCACTTCGAACCGGCGGCCTTCCTGTTCGCCAGACTCGATCATCGGCGTGATTCCCTTGCCCTGATATTGCGTCAGGCTGAACCATGCGCGTTGCCGCAAATCGTCGTTCACGCGGAATGAACGGATGAAAACCTCGCGCCCGGTTTCGACTTCAGTGGCCGCCCAAATTTTTCCGTACGTGATATCGGCCAACTGTTGGTTAACCAGGTAGCGTCCGCGCCAGCGATTGCCAGAGGCAAGGTTGTCCAAATCGAGTCCAACCGCGCTGGAGAGCGGGGTTAACTCGATGGGTTTCTCGGAGACTTCGGCGCTGGATGTGGCTTTTTCGAACATTCCGTCTCTCCATTATCGGCTCAAGCGTGGGTTTCGCTAAGTGGTTTCCACCCAGCGAAACACCCTAGATCAGGCTCGTCTTGAAAACCCGCGCGTTGCCTGCGAGCGTGACCGCCCATGTCTCCGGCCGACAGCGATTCCGCGACCATCTCGAAGCTCCTTAACCTAGCGCTATTTGTTTGGGGCGCAGTGGTTTGGTGGCGCTTTCAATTCGTTTCTTCCACGGCCCAGTATCGCATCCGCCGATTGCCCTCCACCACCATTTCGCTGACGGAATTCTTCTACAAGGCGTTCGTCCTGTTCGTTGGAATGATTCTGGGGGCCTTTGCCCTGTTGCAATTAGGACATTTCGCCCCGCATCAGTGGACCGTCGATCCGAGTTTCAATTTGTTCGCTAGCAACATCGGCCTGGATTTTGGCGGAGTCGCCGCCCTGCTTGCGTGTCGAAAGACACCACAATGGGTTCTGCCTTACCCTAAGTTGAATCTCGAAGCGTTTGGACAAATTCAAAATCGGGAGCGCCTTCCCCAAGAAACGGTGGCCCCTCCGCTCCCACGAAATCAAATTCTGAAGGCCGGCGTTTTCACCTACTTTGCAGCGACTGCCGCCGTGATGGTCGTGCAACCTATCTGGTTGTTCCTCCTGGATAAATTCCACATCGATGCACCGCGCCAACCGGTCGTGGACGTGCTTCAAGGTCATCACCCGCTGGGAATCTTCCTGCTCGCGGGCTTTCTCGCTGTTGTGCTCGCGCCCATCGGCGAAGAAATGGTCTTTCGCGCTGGGCTTTTCCGCTACATCCAACAAATTCTGCCGCGCTGGGCCGCGTTTTTGATTTCCGCCGTTTTGTTCGGAGCGATGCACCTAAGTCTTTCCGCCAGCGTTTCCCTCATCGTTTTTGCCTACGTACTCTCGCTCAGTTACGAGCGCACTGGTCGTATCAGTGTGCCGATGATCGCCCATGGTTTATTCAATCTGACCAGCTTGATCGGCGTACTGCTGGGATGGGACTCGTGAAAAAGCCTCTCCGATCGAAATCTAGTTTGCTCGCGCAAAATCGGCGTGACTCAGTGCGCGCGTTAGGAGAAGAGGCATTGATTGCTCGGATCCAGACCTGGCTGGGGGATGTGAACCCGCCTGTACCCTTTGGAATTGGCGACGATTGCTCCGTGCTCGATGCTTCTCCATCTCAGCAGGTGGTCACGGTGGACCCACTGATTTACGGCCGTCACTTCGATGATTCTGTTCCCGCGCGCGCAGCGGGAGCGAAGCTGTTGAAACGAAATTTGAGTGACATCGCGGCCATGGGCGCGATGCCCACCGCCGCCGTCGTGGCGCTGGCGTTGAGTCCGAAAACGCATGTGCGTTGGCTCGAACAATTTTACCGCGGACTGGCGGACGAAGCGCGTCGCTTCAGCCTAAAAATTGTCGGAGGCGACGTGGCCCAACTCGATCAAGGTTTCGTTGCTAGCCTGACTCTTTTCGGCCGTGCATCCGGAAACCGAATCCTGACGCGAAAGGGAGCGAAAATCGGTGATGCAATTTATGTTTCTGGCCGACTCGGCGGCAGCCTCCTCGGGCACCATTATTCTTTCACGCCCCGAGTAGCGGAAGGCATGTGGCTGGCGCGCCAATCGTCGGTGCGCTGCTTGATGGATCTAAGCGATGGATTGGCCAAAGATCTCCGCGCGTTGACTCCGGCGAAAGCGCGACCGCAGATCCCGCCCCAAGCCATTCCGATCGCAGGGGCTGCGAAGGATCGCTCACAAGCGACGGGCATTCCAGCGCTGACGCACGCGCTGACAGATGGAGAAGACTACGAACTCCTCTTCGCGGTGGACGGGCAAACGGCGCTGAAGAAATTCGAGGCGGCTTGGCGAAGGCGGTTCCGCACCCGGCTCACGCGCATCGGAAGTTTCGTCGCGGCAGCCGCTCCGCGCAGCGAAGAAATCGATTGGAATGCATTCCACGGTTATGAGCATCTTCGATAGCCTGCGCGCCGGAATCACGACCCATTCGGCCGCGGAGATGCAGGCTATCGCTGCCGCGATTGCTCGCGCCATCGCGGGACGGACAGAGTCCACGCTTGCATTGCACGGCGATCTAGGCACGGGCAAGACTACCTTCACTCAGGGACTCGCCAGGGCGATCGGTATTCAAGAACCGGTGACAAGCCCAACCTTTGGCATTTTCACGCTGCATCGCGGCGAGCCGGTGTCCTTGGTGCATCTGGACGCTTACCGCCTCGAAAACGCCCGGCAATTGGAAGATTTGATGATCGAGGACTTCCTTCGCCCACCCTACATCTTGGTCGCCGAATGGCCCGAGCGAGTCGCAGAGTGGATCCCTCGAGATGCCATCCATCTGTGGCTTTCTATCGGCCCAGATGAGTCACACTCGATTCAGTGGCGTTAAAAATGCGTCACTTCGGAGGCGCGTGAGAAATGACAAACACGCGCCGGCTCCCCATCGCAGCAGCGTTATAGAAACGCGGGTGTCATAAGCATGTTGCATCCAAACGTAGCTGCGTGAGCGAAACGCGAGCTTTATACGCAGCGGCGCACATGGCCCGCGTTCTTACGAACCCGGCTACGCTGGAGATCTGAGCTCGTTTCCCTCATGCACAAAAAAAGCGAGCCGGTGAAGGCCCGCTTTGAAGTGATGAAGAAAAGACGATCAGGCGTTCGCCGCGCCTTCGGCTTCCGCGACGGGTGCCGAACTCGGTTCCGCCGCCGCACTCGCATCCGAAGTGGTATTCGCATCCGGGGCACTGGTCACATCTGAAGCGGAACTCGCGTCTGCAGCTGCACCGCTGTCGGACGTGGTGCTGGCGGGACCAGAGCCGCCGCTAGCAACAGCAGGTTCGCTCGCGGTCTTCGGTGCCTCGGGGAAGTTTTCCGGATCGTGTTCATCGTGCTCCACTTCCTGTTTGCGCGCTTCCGTCATCGCCGGAGGAGCGAACAGGCAACCATCGATAAACTCGGTCACGTAACCTTCCGTGACTAACCAGCGGAGATCGCCGTTGAGACGGGTCAAGCGGGCTTGATCCTCTGGCGCCAAGATCGTGGCCGCTGCGACACTCATTGGAGGCATCGAGCCACTGGTCGGAATCGGCGACTGCGTCGTGCCAGCGGGAGCGGCCGGTGCAGCCGCTGTAACCGGAGTCTGGATACCAAGCAGCTTCGTCGGCAGTTCGCTCGCTTTGACCATCGGATTGGATTCGATGAACGTAATGAGCGCGCCAATCGTACCGGAGAACGTCTGGCCGGGG
>Ga0207702_10000300_pt1 | contig 57198 bp, 58 predicted proteins | sample KBSCornC62_FD_184302 | JGI IMG/M metagenome (GOLD analysis project Ga0207702, IMG submission 184302) | Corn rhizosphere microbial communities from Kellogg Biological Station, Michigan, USA - KBS Corn C6-2 (SPAdes) (version 2) | ecosystem: Host-associated > Plants > Roots > Rhizosphere > Soil ...
TCACCCCGAAAAGCTGTGGTCGCTTAATGAAATGGAAATAACCGGCGGTGAGCCTGATGTTGTCGGCATGGAAAAGCAGACCGGCGAATACATTTTTTTTGATTGTTCGGATGAAAGCCCGAAAGGTCGACGGAATGTTTGTTATGACCATGAGGCACTTGAGGCCAGGAAACAATTTAAGCCTGAAAACAGCGCCGTTGCGATGGCGGCGGACATGGGTATTGAATTGCTGACAGAGGAACAATACTACGCCCTACAACAACTGGGTAAATTCGATACCAAAACATCGAGTTGGGTGATGACCCCGCCAGGTTTGCGCAAACTTGGCGGCGCGTTGTTTTGCGACCGCCGCTTCGAACGGGTTTTTGTGTACCACAACGGCGCAGAATCCTACTATGCAGCAAGGGGTTTTCGTGGCGTACTGAAGGTTTAAATTTGGCGCTAATACGCTAAATTTGAATTTTACGATAACTCCAACAATGCATAAAATGAACTCTAAGGTTGACTGGTTTTTTAACAAAGCCACCAAATGGCAGGAAGAGTACGAACGGTTAAGAGTAATCGCCCTGGATTGCGGGCTGACCGAGGAATTGAAGTGGGGCTGCCCCTGCTACACGCTTAACGGGCAAAATATCGTTTTGATTCATGGCTTTAAGGAATATTGCGCCTGCCTTTTTTTCAAAGGTGCCCTGTTAAATGATAGCCATGGCGTCCTCATCCAGCAAACCAAGGATGTGCAATCCGCCCGCCAGGTTCGATTTAAAAATGTGGTGGAAATTGAGGAATTGGCGCCCGTGTTGAAGGCCTATATTTTTGAGGCTATTGAAGTTGAAAAGGCCGGTTTGAAAGTGGAGCTTAAAACGACCGCAGATTTTGATATCCCGGCGGAGTTTCAAAGCAAGCTGGACCGGATACCCGCCCTGAAAACAGCTTTTGAGGCATTAACGCCTGGACGGCAGCGCGGATACCTGTTTTATTTTAACCAGGCTAAACAGTCCAAAACCCGTGACGCCAGGGTTGAAAAATGTATACCCAAAATTTTAGACGGGAAGGGCATGGAAGATTAGCGAGTTCGATCGGGAAGTAAATGCCGTTCGCCGGTCAAGTTTTCGCAGTGTTCCTTATTTTTGTGCTGCAATCAGGTAATAGGATATGAAAAAGTATATGCTTGCATTTTTCGGAGGGAATATGGCGCTCCGGTACGAAAATCTGGATAAGGCAGAAAAAGAAGCATTGGAAAAACACAAGGCTGCATGGGGCGGGTGGATGGCAGAATTGGTGTCCGGGGGATATTTGGAGACCGGCTACCCGCTTGAGCCGGATGGAAAACGGGTCGATGCTGATGGCCCTCATGATTATCATTTCCCCGATACCACGGAAGGCGGGTTTATTATTCTAAAGGCAGAATCGCTTGACCAGGCTGCAGAAATTTCACAGTCGGCGCCAATTATTAAAAATGGCGGGTATGTTCTCGTGCGTCCGTGCGGAGAGATGAAATAGGGGAGATTGTTCCGGACGAGATAACAAACAAAGCCGATTTTTCAGGCCGCCTGATATGAACAAAAAAGCCCGGTACTTTCATACCAGGCTTTGCGTCGATTCATTTATTTGTACCTAGGGCGGGAATCGAACCCGCACGATCTTTGAGGATCACAGGATTTTAAGTCCTGCGTGTCTGCCAGTTCTACCACCTAGGCAGGCGATTATTCCCCAAAGTTGGGGAATTTCGTTTGATGCCTGATTAATTGACATTAGCAGGAATTTTGGTTATATTTGAATCATAAAAGAGGACGACATGCGTACAATAAGTATTTCAATACCAGACAGTGAGTTTGCTAAGCTAGGCTTACAAAACGAACGACTAAGCTATAGTGACTGGCTGGATATACTTGCGCGTCAGAATCATTTAAAGGCTGTTGAGTTGGCGGAAAAATACGGTTTAGACAAAATGACTATGGAAGACATCACGAGGGAAGTTAGAGCCGTAAGAGACAATGCAAAAAATAATAGTTGATACAAATGTCCTTGTATCGTCTCTGATTCAAAGAAGCTATCCCTTTATTTTAGTAGAAGAGATATTCAAAAACCACGAAATAACACTCTGTATATCTGACCCACTGATGCGCGAATACCAGGAGGTATTGCGCCGCGAAAAATTCTCAAAATTTCCTGACTTTATTTCGAAATCGGAAACCTTACTGATAGATATTGAAAGGAAAGGCGTCTACTTTAATCCTGCAATTACGGCTGAATGTAATAGGGGACTTGCCTGATAACAGACTTTTAGAACTTGCCGTTGAAAGTCGCGCACACTATCTCATAATAGGCAACAGTAATGATTTCACGTTTTCTAACTATGAAGGAACAAAGATAGTTAACCCTAAAGAATATTGCTCGCAATTCATCGGATAGGCAGACATCGTCCCTTATAGGGCTATAATGAGCGACTGAAAGTTTATTATTGGTATATTAGATGTATCATGGATTATGAAGCATACCAAAGCCCGATAACGACAATATACCACAAAGTTATTTGTTCGTTTTACAATATAAAGGAGCCTATTGCATTTGAGCGTCTTAAATCTTTGCTTTTCGAGGGCAAAATAAATCCATTGATTTATATTGATTCGACTCAAAATAAACCTAATACCCCATATACCAATTTAAGCACTAAGCAAATAGTATTAAATGAACAATACCTAGGTTTTTTGTGGTGTATAGTTTCTATTTCATTAACATTACCAGAGCGAATATATGCGCACAAACGCCAAATCCCCAATTATTTCGATTTGGCTGAATTCGAGGACTTAGACGAAATTGACGTTATTTGTGCATAGTCTATGTCGCAGCTTAAGCAAACTTCTCCCTGGCCTCCAGATATTCCTAATCCATCCTTAGACACAGAACATTGCAAATATGTGAATCACTTATTCATGCAAGCTGTTAAATACGTAATGTATCATGAAGTAGCCCCACATCGCCCTTAATCATTCAAATTATCAAGATTTGATAGTCAAGGAAACGACTGCGTTGTCCAAAGCAGAAGTTACAACATTAGAACAGTTGGAAGCTGAAGCAGACAACTACGCATTTGAATGCTTAATCAATGACATCATTAAAGATGAAATCAAAATAATAAGGGTAATGGCAGCATCAATTGCTCATCTATCTAATTTATATTTAATTAAATCACCCTATGGACTGATTCAACTCGGCCACCCGGATTTAGATACTCGGATTTTTAATTTAATGAACAAAGTAACCTCTAATAGCACTGAATATCAAGATACAATAGACGTGATTTATAACATTTTTATCTCGATGTTTCTAAAAAAATTTGGAATTGAATATGAAACAAATGATGTAAAAATCAATGGCTTTTCTTCTTTCTATCAAATCTTTGATTACCTATACAAATGTATTGATAGTGAAAAAAACGACAGCAAGCACAATAGGTGTGATCAATTGCGACCAAATGTTGTACCTATGTTGTACCCAACAAAAAAACCGACCATGAAATTTAGCCGGCTTTTTGTACTCGGGGCGGGAATCGAACCCGCACGATCTTTGAGGATCACAGGATTTTAAGTCCTGCGTGTCTACCAGTTCCACCACCCGAGCAGGTGATCACTCCCCAAAGTTGGGGATTTTCCTTTTAAAAACAAATCCCTTCTTTTGGGTGGAAGGGATTAGAGCGAAAGACGAGATTCGAACTCGCGACCCCGACCTTGGCAAGGTCGTGCTCTACCAACTGAGCTACTTTCGCATTGCGGAGTGCAAATATAGACAGATTTGCAATTCCCGCAAGGAAGAAATTGAAAAAAGTGCAAAAAGGCAATGTCGCCGCGGTTATTTGCCTCAATATCAACCCCATTTTTTGTATCGTTCCGATACAAGCGATACAAGCCGATACAAAGCGAAACATCTCTGATTATCAGGTGTTTAGGTGCTGACACAATTTTGTCACTGACAAAGCACTGTCACCACTTTTTCCGTTTTTACCTTGTAAATTTGTTTAAAAGCATATCATAAACGCGATTACGCTTAAGCAAACGCCGCGCATCCTTGGGTTCGTGAAGGTGCCTTTGAGCCTCGCATCGTGAGTGTTTTCCTGTTGCGAGAACTGGAAAGGAGTATGAACCCGCTCATCGGCGAACCTACCTTCGCCATCGCACTGCCGGCAGCAGCCTTCTTTTGTGCAGGTGCTTCAAAACCCATATACTTTCAATGAGTCAAGGCAATTTTCCATCCACAAGCGGTGATTATTAAACAACAAACTCCCTACAAATAAAAATAACCAAAAATTATTAAAACTATGTATCCACCACAAATTGAAGAGATCCGCCGCGAACGGGTCGAGATTAACAAACGCAAGCTGAAGGCCGGCCAATGGGGCAAAATTTTCGGCGATGGCTTACTTCGCACTAAAACGGCTAACGAATGGATGAAACAGGAATACTGCAAACCGGCCGCACGGCAGCTCTTCGGCAGCTTGTGGTTTGAAAATGAGCTTTGTATTCTTTTTGCCGATACCAACATGGGCAAGTCGGTCCTGGCAGTGCAAATCGGCGACTGCCTCACCAGGGAATATTCATTCGAGCCATTTTGCAACCAGGTGTGCGAACCGTTCAAAGTGCTGTATGTAGATTTTGAGTTGAGCGCTAAACAGTTCGAGGCCCGGTATGTTACCCGGTCGCAGTTTGACAGCTACCTGTTTTCGCCCAACTTTTACCGCAGCGAATTCAACCCGGAGGCCGACGACGGCATTGTCTGCGATAGTTATGAGCGACATGTGCATGATGCCATTAGTTTCGCCGTCTCGGAAACCAAAGCCAAAGTGCTGATCATCGATAATATCACCTACATGGGTAACGGTACGCAAAGCGCCAATACCGCGCTGCTGCTGATGAAAGCGCTTAAAGCCTTAAAAATCAAATTCGGCCTCAGCATTTTGGTGCTGGCGCATACACCCAAACGCAACGCCAGCAAGCCCTTAAGCGTTAACGACCTGCAGGGCAGTAAAATGCTGATCAACTTTGCTGACAGTGCCTTCGCCATCGGTCAAAGCTGTGCGTCGGCCGGACTGCGCTATATCAAGCAGATCAAGCAGCGCAACCAGAAGGAAGAGTACGGCGAAAATAACATCTGCCTTATCCGCCAGGAAAAATATATCAACTTTTTACGCTATAAATTTGAAGGCTTCGCCCGCGAAACCGACCATTTACACACGCCCGAAACGGCGGACATTGAACTTTTAAAACAACAGGTACTGGCATTGCACCAAAAAGGGTATCCCCTGCGTAAAATTGCCGGCGAGCTGGGGATGCACCTATCAAGGGTAGTACGGGTGCTGAAAAAATGCGATACTGATGCCTGACCAGCGGAGGCTAAGCCCCATGCCATGGCGATTGTGTATGGAACTCTACATCGGCGAATCAGCCGGAAGCGGGCTTTCCGTTCTGCCATATCCACCTTCATTTTTAAACAGTTCCTATATACCGGGCCACCCGCTGCGGGCGGGGGGGGGCCCTGGCAGGCGCGCCGGCAATTTTTTTTAAAAGCATTAACCACCAAAACGATGACCAACGAATTTTCAGGCTGGTGCAGCCTCTACTACCAACTCAGAATGCTGTATATAGAGCAGCAGGAACAACTTAAAAACCTTGTCGACAATGCGCCGGTTTATTGCAGCCAAACCACTTTAGGCGAAATAGATGCCATCATGAGCTATTACCGGGAGGCGCAGGCCGAAAAAGTGAAAGCAGATAAAACCTTTGACGATTTAAAAAAGACCGAAGAAATTATTTTATACATCATGAGGCACTTTGAAATTCCGAAAGGTACCGTGCTTACCGGCGTAATACCCGGCGAAATGGAGTTAGAAGTATGGACCTACGGCGAGAATAAACTCTTCATCGAAAAAATCAGAGACCTTGAACCCGAGCCGGTTGAACCAAATACTACGGTGCTTAAATTTTTGATTAAGGCCAGGGGGAAATAATGGACAGGTTTGCAGCGAAATATCAATACGGCCTCGGTGGTGTGGCCGCTGCTCCAAAGTCGTTGATCTGGTCGTGTTCGATTAACTGTGCTGTTGGTAAGCACCCCGGGCAACTGCTTATTGTTTTGTGTTCCATTTTTCACTGTGGGTTATCTCCTGTCAATTATTTTTTTATCGTATGGGATATAATTCTCCCATTGCCAGGGTGTAAAAACATCACCGATCGCCAGGGCTAACAATTCTTTAAAGATTGATTCCCCGTTGTCACTGTTCGTCATGATGATGATAGCGATTTTTTGATCGGGATAGCAGACCGTATAATGCTGAAAGCCGTTGTCGTGGCCCTCTTTAAAAAAAGCCCGGCCATAAGGTGTTTGGAATAGGCCGACCCCTAAGCCATAGCCCAAAGCAATCTCATCGTTATCCGATCCGTCGGTGCGCGCCAGTGGACCGAACTGTCGCTTTGAACGGATAGCCACCTGCTGATGGCACATCTCTGCGAAACTTTGAGCGCTGATTCCCTTGTTCGCGATCAAAGCCGCATAAAATTTAGTGAAATCTGCCAGGGTAGTACTCATCGAGCCCGCTGCATTCGCTTCTTCCCTTTTGACCAGCGGGAAAGCCCTTCCTTTGGCGCTGTAGCCATAACAGAGATGGTCTTCGAAACGTTTTTGCCAGGTCATACTGGTGCTGCCCATATTTAACGGTTTAAAAACGCGCTCTCCGGCTAACGTTTCTAAATCCTTACCCGTTATTTTTTCTACTACAAACTGCAACAACACGATCCCTTCACCCGAATAACTGTACCTGCTGCCAGGTGCGGTTTTGATCTGCAGCCTTCCGTCTGGCGTCAGCTGTCTCCAGTTCGGAAAACCGGTCGTATGTGAAAGACACATACGGGCCGTGATCTGCTTGTACCGGTCATCACCCTTTAGGTCCTGGTAACCTTGTCCTTTTTTCATCGCATAGTCCACCAATGGGGTGTCCAGGTACATCACCAGTGGTCTGTCCAGGTCAAGCTTTTTTTCGTCAACCAGCTGCAGCACGATATAGGTGAACACCAACTTGGATAAAGAAGCCGCACCCATGACGGAAGTCGGTTCCAGTGGCAGCTTTTTTTGAACATCCGCCATCCCGAAAGCCTGGCAAAATACCGGCCGGTTACTGTTAAAGATCGTCACCCCAAGCCCGGTTACCTTAGCCGCATTCATCAGGTATAAGATACGGTCCCGCAAACTGTCGGCGGTAATGCTTGAACCATTGACCCTGCTGATGGCCTGCCCGGATACGACCGTTATAGCAATGATGAGCATAATAGCGGTTGAAATTACTTTTTTCATTGGCTGATTAGTTTTTTATCGATTATTTCATAACGGTGTGCTGCTGCCTCAAATTTTGCAAGGATCAGCAATATACCCGTTATTTTTTAGATTTAGACTTTAAGCTTTTCTCTATTTCATCGACGCTTCCCGTTACAACTTCGAGCAGGGAAAATATTATTGTTGGGGTTACACCGGTTGGGGATTTATTTCACCGATTCTTTGAAGTATTCTCAAAAGGGTTACGCGGCAAGTGAATGGTAAAAGCGTAAATTTGTAATATGACGCAGCGCTTGTATTTCGACCGGTCTGTTTTTGGACAAGTGTTCTATGAGGAAAAATGAAAAAACGAAAGTTTGATACAGTAAATACCTTTAAGGAGATCGAAACCAAAATATCCAACGATATACAGGGGATGAATTTCGAACAGCTTATCGCTTATCTGGAGAAGGCAAAACTAAAGGCTCAGAACTGAATACACCAATTGGTCATCTCGTCAATTTTAATCTGACACACGCGATGACTCAAGACTTTTGATTCCAGACTCAGGACTAAAAATATTGCCGTTGTATGCGGCCCGCGCTGTCCACTCCTTTGCGCTGTATACCAGCACCTGAACTGCAAAAAAGGCGGGACTACCGGTTAGCAGCATCCCACCATCCCTTTTTTTGTAACAAATTATTTTTCCACAAAGCTTCAGGGCCCGCAGCAAGGCCCTGAAGCGTCATTATTTCTTCCCATTGTTAGGTAATATTTAAGTTTTTGCGTGCAATTGACCCGGGCAGCATAAACCCGGCGATAACCAGCCATATAAAACCCGGAAACCGCGTAAGCGGGATAAACAGAACGAGGTTTGGAAATACCAGGCTCAGGCAGCTCACTTCGCCAAAGCAGGCAACCACAATACCGAAAACGACCATCCATTTGGGCAGCAGCTTCATAAACCCGGCGGATACGGCCATGCCTGCAATTAAAAGGCCCATGGGTACCGAATAGCCAACGCCGCCTATGGCAAACGCAGCATAATATAAGGCGCGGATAACCGATGCATCCTGCGCAATGCCGGGATAGGCCATTACCCAGATCAGCAATGCCGTTAAGGCGGTGTTAACAGCCGTCATCACCCCGCCGAACAGCGCGATAAAAGGCCCGGCAGCTTTGTTCCCCAAAAATCGCAGCCGGCTGGCCATCGTCATGGCGTAAAGGCCAAGCGGCGCCACGGACATGAATTGGAACAAAGCGCACATCAGCGCATCGTGCGGATGATTTTGAAAATACGATACGATGGTTTGCGCCGGATCGGCCGGGTTTGGAAAATGCGGCTGACCCGCCGAAAACGTGATGACGAATGACAGGCCGGTTATAAATAACACGGCGAAAATGAGGGCCAGCATGCCCGGATGAGGCCCCCGGTGTTTGATTTGATTTGTAGTTTCCATTTTTTATGTTAATTTATTAATGTAGTTTGTATTGCAAACCAAATGGACAAAAAAATTATAAATGCAGGTATTTCTTAATGTCCTCCACATATTTTTCAAATGCCATTCTCCCTTTTTCGGTTAGCCTGCAAATGGTTTGCGGGTAGTTGCCTTTAAAAGTTTTTATCACTTCTATATAGTTTGCTTCGTTCAGTTTTTTGATCTGGTGGCTCAAATTACCCTGGGTGGTGTTGGTAAATTCCATCAGGTAATTAAAGTCCGCCTGTTTGGTCTTCATCAAAACCGAAACCACCGCCAACCGTACCGGTGTGTTTAAAACAGGATCGAGCTCGCTGTACATCGTTATTCCTTGGTTGTTTTTAACAAATAACCCGGAATTAAATAGCCGGCTATAATAGCTATCCCGGCAAGCAGGGGTTTGTACACATCCGGAACGTACACGCCCGCTATTGCCGCCGAAAAAAACAACATGCCGCCAATAATTAAAGGTTTAAACTTCATGGCCAGGCCCGAAACCAACGTCCCGATGGCGGCGATAACCAATGTGTACAAAAAGGGTGGAAGCTTTTGAGAAATCGAAACAAATACGATAACAATAAAGCCCAGGCCAAGTACCAGCCACAGGCGGCTAAAAAAGTAGTCCAGGTAGGTCTCTGTCGGGTCCGCCGCTTTTCTTTTGAAATACCAAACCAGGGTGGTTATGATACCGGCGGCAACCAGTAAGGGGAACGGCAAAAAATAAAATTTAAAGGCCGTAAACTGGTGCAGCGCAAAAAATGAAAAGCTGGCTGTGGCGATAAGCCAGCCCCACAGCAAAAAGTAGGAGCTGTTATCCTTAAAGTTGTCCTTTGTTTTACGAATAGCGTCGGTGATCAGCGCCAAACTTTCCTGCGGCGAAAGTTGTTTTTCTATGGTTTTCATAGATTCTTTATGTTTAACTTTTCAAAGTTAATGTAGTTTGCAATACAAACCAAATTTATTTTTAATTGATTTGCCTGTTGCGGTGGATAGGGGTTTGCGGGTATGCAATATTTATTTTTTTTGCTTTTCGTTTAAATCTGCAAGCCAAAAGCGGCAAATCGTCCACGATCTCCCCCTTTCCTAATAAAAATCCAGGCCGCCCGACGGCGTCACAAAGCACCTGATCAATATCCGCGACATGACCGGCCTGCCGTTGAGTGTCGCCGGTACAAAGGTCCGGTCCTCATCATTAAACAGATGAACGTCTATCCTGAATATCCGATCATATTGGTACTCGGACGATACCACCCGGATATTATAATCGGCCAGGCGCCCCATCGGGCTGATGAGCAGCTCGATATAAGCTTCAAAAAGGTAAGTGTTTACATCGTATGTTTCAAATGGGACCTTAAATATATTCAGATAAGGCAAAAAGCCATAATATACGCCGCCGATCCTTAAGGGCCGGGTCAGCCTGTCGCCCATTTTTAAGCTGTCGTCAAAAAGGAAGCTGTAATCGGCTGAAGAGTATAGCGGCCCTTCGTAAGTGATCTTTTTTTTGTCGTAATTATACCGCTCACTCATCCTGCCTTTGATATCAAAAAACTGCCAGACGCCGCTTTTTTCTCCATTGTTGTAAGTTCCTCGCACCAAAAGGGTTTTGCGTTTATAAAAAACCAGGTAAGGGCCTACTTTTACCGCAGGGGCAGATTTGAGCACAAAGTACCGTGCTGTAACTGAGTCGGATAGCCGTTCGCGCCGGGCAAGCGTGTCTTGCGCAGCGCAGTTTATCGTATAGCAGAATCCCAAAAGCAGCAACAGCCGGTTTTTCATTCACAATCGGTTTGGGGCAATATAAGGTTTGATGCGGTTATTTAAAAATAGTTTAGTTGGAGGCGCCCGGAAGCCGGGAAGGGATGCCGGAAACCCTATCTGGTAGAAAATCAATTGTTTTGAGAAAAAATGAAACAACTTGCAAGGCTTTTGTCGTATTAAAGCCGATGAGGATTTTAGCCCTGATATTTTCCCTATTGATATCCTATGTTTCGGCCTTTGCAAGACAGGAAGGACCCGAAATCAGCAAGGTAAATACCAAAAGGGCTACCTATGCCGAAGTCGACCGGCTGAACGACCTTGCCGCGGGCATTTTTCTTCAATACCCCGACTCTGCACACAAAGCAGCCGGCGAGGCGCTGATTATGGCCGAAAAGTTAAATTATTCATTGGGAAAGGGCCGCAGTTGTCTTAACCTGGGTGGTATTTACTGGTCGCAGTCATACTATCCTATCAGCTTGTTTTATCTCAGGTCTGCGTTAACCTATCTGCCTAAAAACAAACCGCTCTATCTTTCTGATGCGTACAGGGCTTTGGGCCGCACCTATGCCGATCTGAAAAACCATAAGGCAGCCATTGCGGATTTGGATAGCTCGCTGTATTTTGCCGGAAACGACCCGGGGCGCCAGGCGGAAGTTTACAGCGAACGGGCTTATATCGATAATTCCCTTGGCAAGTATGACAAAGCTATTGACGAGGTAAACACATCGCTTAAACTGAATAAGATCGCCAAAGCGCAAACACACATTGCGGTTTTGTATGGGCGGCTGGCAAGTATTTATTTGCGTAAAAAGAATTATCAAAATGCCCTGGTTTTTAATGGCGTCGCCTGCGAAAAAAGCCTGGAAACGCATAACAAGCGTTTATTGGCTTACTCTTATTTAGATTACGCAGTGATTTATAATGCCATGGGCAGGTTTGATGATGCCGCAAAATTTGCTAAAAGAAGCATAGCCCTGGCAGACAGCATTGGCGTAATAGACGCCGAGACACGGGCATTTAACGAGTTGACGCACACTTTTGAATTAAAGCATGAATATACAGCGGCGCTAAACTACCAGCGGCGATACAATGAAGTAAGAGACAGCCTGAACAACCTGGCCAGGTTAAAAACCATCAAGCTGGTTCAAAATTATTACGACCTGAATGCGAAGATGAACAGTGTGACGATCATGGAAGTAAATGACCGTATCAACAAGTCGAAAATAAAATCGCAGCATGTGATGATCAGGGCATTGCTTGTTTCGTTAATCGTGGTTATGCTGATCTTAACGGCTACTTACTACCTTTATAAGCAAAAAAAGCTCCTCAGCTCAAAGCTGCAGGAACAACATAAGGCGCTGCTGGATCAAAAGCAGCTTATTGAGGCGCAAACAGCTAACCTGCAAAAGGTAAGCGATCTGAAGGACAAACTATTTGCCGTCATTGGGCATGACCTTCGCTCGCCGGTAGCCAACCTGAGCAATATTATCGAGATGTTTGAGGATGGATACCTTACGGCCGACGAGGTGCATGACCTGATGAAAAATTTAAACCCGGTGGTAAAAGGTGTCCAGTTAACGCTTTCGAACCTCGTAGAGTGGGCCGGAAGCCAGATAAAAGGCATTAATGTAAATTCATCCAACGTCGACATCTTTTTGTTAGGGGTGGAGATGGAGCAAACCTTTATCCCCGCGCTTCAGGTAAAAAGCCTCGAGTTTATCAATAATGCGTACCCGGGCCGCGGCGCTATAGCCGACGAAAACCATTTAAAGGTGATCCTGCGCAACCTCATCAGCAACGCCATTAAATTTACGCCGGACAATGGCGTTATTACCCTGGGTACCACCATTGAAAATAACGAACTGATCATTAATGTAACCGACAGTGGCAAAGGCATGACCGAAGAGGAAGTCAGTAAGCTGTTTTTTATCAATACACACTTCTCTAATTCAGGTACTTCCGGCGAAAAAGGCACCGGCATAGGCCTGCTTTTATGTAAGGAGCTGGTTGAGCTTAACGGAGGCAAGCTTTGCGTCAAATCAAAACCTGGCAAGGGCAGTACATTCTATTTCAACCTTCCGATGGTAAAAGCTTATGCTTAAATCAGCTTTTTAACCACCTACCTCCTTTTATTACTGCTGTTTAATTTACGATTAATAATTTTTCGGCATGGTGGTTGTTTTTATCTGGCAAACAATAAGCTATCATGAAAAAAATCGCATTAATATTGTTGGCCTCATTCGCTATTGCGACGGCGGCCAGCGCTCAGCAAGATGTTCAAAAGGACACGAAAGTTAAAAAAACTTCAAATCTTGGCCAAAAGGTTCACAACACCTTCAGCAAGCATAAACACCACAACGGTTACAAGGTTAAAAAAACCACCGATGTAAACGGCCACGAGGTAAAAACCAAAACTAAAGTTAAAGATGACCAATAAGTAGAACGACTATAATGGAAGGCCCGCAACAGCGGGCTTTTTCATTACCGGCGTACTGATGCGCCAGGCAGCATAGTTTGCTAAAACGATCGCTTTCAATCCGGAAATTTCTTTTTAATACATTTGATGCAGGCCATCGCGCCGTATCATTAATCATACTTGCCATATATGACCAAATCTTACTACCTGGAAAATATTCCGGCACGGCATAACGAAAATCCCCGGCAATTTTTAAAACCGACAGACGCTGAAATTGAAAATTTAAAGCCCGGCGACGTCGTTCGGCTATTTTTTGTATTCAACTTTACAACGGTTGATGGCTGCCTTGCCGAAAGACTATGGGTTGAAATAACTGATATTGAGGGTGAAAATTTTGAGGGCGACCTTACCAATACGCCCGTCTTTATAAAAGATGTGCAGGCAGGCGACCCCATCACATTCACCAAAAACAATATCGCCACTGTATTTGTGGAATCGCCTATTGACGAAACCAAAAAAGCCATCATCTCTAAAAGAGCTTTGGCTAAGCAACAAATAAACCGGGCAATGCGCGGAGAACTTAACAATCCGGAAGATAGTGGCTGGCAGCTTTTACATGGTGACGAGGATCAGGATTATTTGGACGATCCCAACAATTCCACCATCGTATCGCTGGAACATGTTTTGCAATTTGAGCCTCGATTGGAGGCTGTTTTTACCTCAAACGGACTTGAATTTGATTGGGATGAGGATACCGGTGATTTTGCTGAATATGTCGACAACAGTAAAAAGTGGTGGCAGTTTTGGAAGTGAGTCTACCCGCCACATACTAACCAGCCAGCCCTGTTCCACCTGACACACGTGGAAATTTTGGCGTCTGGGTGCTAGGGTCTATTGTCCATTAATAACTGTCTGCCCACAAATAAACAAAAATATAGCTAATTGTTACAAATACACTATTCCATTTACAAAACAAATTTCTACTTTTAGCAACCCAATTGCATCCGTTATAAACCAACCAAGCTAATGAGTAAAAAAATATCTCACCTGTTTTTTTGCGCGTGCTTTGCGCTTTTATGCTCCCAAATGGTATCGGCTCAAACCCCGGCAGGTATTTTTGACGGCCAGAACGATATCGGCCGCGTTAAAACTGCGGGCACAGGAACCTACGATGACAAGCTGCAAACCTACCAGGTTTCCGGTTCGGGCACCAATATATGGGGCAATCATGATGAATTCCATTTTGTATGGAAAAAGATGAAGGGCGATTTCATCCTGCGCTGCGATGCCGGTTTTATTGGCAAAGGTGTTGAAGAGCACCGCAAAATAGGGTGGATGGTGCGTTCTTCGCTCGATACCGGCTCCAAACACATCAGCGCGGTGGTTCACGGCGCAGGCTTAACATCCCTGCAGTTTCGCCGTGCAACCGATGGGCCGATGGACGAAAAAAAATTCGATATCCTGGGGCCGGACGTGATCCAGCTGGAAAGAAAGGCCAACGTTTACACCATGTCTGTGGCGCATAAGGGCGAGTTGTTTGTAAGCCAGGAAATCAGCGACCTGGATTTAGGTGATGATGTTTATGTGGGCTTATTTATCTGTTCGCATAACCCTAATGTGGTTGAAAAAGCGGTTTTCAACGATGTGCGCATTGTGGTTCCCGCGCCGGCCAGCCTGGTGCCGTATCGGCAATACCTGGGCAGCGACCTGGAAATTCTGGATGTACAAAGCCAGAACAGCCGTATCATTTATCAAACTCCCGGATCGATACAGGCGCCAAACTGGATGAAGGATGGCAAACATTTGCTTTATAACGCCGAGGGGCTGCTGTACACCTTTGATCTGAAAACAAATACGCCTACCCAATTGAACACCGGCTCGGCAACACATAATAACAACGACCATGTAATGTCTTTCGACGGTAAATGGCTGGCCATCAGCAGCAGTGATAAAAGTGGCGCTTCCATTGGCTGGGTGGTCCCGATAACGGGCGGTGAGCCCAGAAGGTTGACGCCCATCGGTCCCTCGTATATGCATGGCTGGTCGCCGGATGGCAAGTGGATCGTGTTCTGCGGCGAACGCAATAACGACTATGACGTTTACCGTGTTCCTTCAGCCGGCGGACCGGAAGAAAGGCTAACTACAACCAAGGGTTTGGACGATGGCCCAGAGTATTCGCCGGATGGCAAATACATCTACTTTAACTCGGTACGCAGCGGGCTGATGCAGGTATGGCGCATGAAAGCCGATGGCAGCGAGCAAACCCAGCTTACCAATGACGACTATAACAATTGGTTCCCCCATATTTCGCCTGACGGAAAATGGATAGAATATATTACTTTCCTGAAAAGCGAAGTGGCCCCCGGCGATCACCCATTTTATAAACACGTTTACCTTAGGGTAATGCCGGTTGGCGGTGGCCCTTCAAAAGTAATCGCCTACCTGTACGGCGGGCAGGGCACCATAAATACCCCATCATGGTCCCCCGACAGCAAACATCTTGCCTTTATCAGCAACACCTCATTGTTATTTCCAATTTATCCAACCAGTAAATAAACAAACATTATGAACACCTCACGACGGAAATTTATAAAAACAAGTGCTGTGGCAGCCGTTGGCGCCGCTGTGCTGCCCAGGATGTTATTTGCAAAAGAAAAAAAGATCGAGCGGGTCGGCGTACAGCTCTATTCAGTGCGGGATGCCATGGGCAAAGACCCCGCCGGTTCGCTTAGGAAACTGGCCGATATGGGTTATGTACATGTGGAGCACGCCAATTACATCAACCGCAAGTTTTATGGATACAGCGCGAAAGATTTTAAAAAGCTGCTGGAAGATACCGGCCTGCAAATGCCAAGCGGTCACACGGTGATGGTAGCGGCGGACTGGGACGACTCGAAAAACGATTTTACCGATAAATGGAAATATACTATTGAGGATGCAGCCGAGGTCGGCCAGCGCTATGTGATCAGCCCCTGGCTTGACGAGGCCCTGCGTACAGATATGAACAAGCTGAAAAAGTTTATGGACCAGTTTAACAAATGCGGCGAGCTTTGTAAATCGCATGGCATGTCGTTCGGCTACCATAACCACAACTTCGAGTTTAAAACCAAGATCGGCGACGGCAATTTGTACGACTATATTTTAGCCAATACCGACAAGAGCCTGGTGCTGCAGCAAATGGACATCGGTAACATGCTTGGGGCAGGCGGCATCGCCCTTGACCTGCTGAAAAAATATCCCGGTCGTTTTGAACTGATGCACGTTAAAGATGAGATAAAAAGCGACACCGGCCAGGGCATGGATGGTTATGACAGTACCATATTGGGTACGGGAGTAATGCCTGTACATGAAATCGTTAAAGAAGCGCGCAAGATCGGTGGCACATCCCAGTTTATCATCGAGCAGGAATCGTACCAGGGTAAGGACCCATTCGATTGTGTAAAAATTGACTTACAAACCATGAAAAAGTGGGGTTTTTAACGATATTATTTTAACTTGAGCGTTCATTAGAGGCAGGAATGGTAAAGACGCGATACATCGCGTCGCATAAAGCATGATCGGGGTAATATTAAATTGAACAAACGCCCTTGACGTGGAGACGAGATACATCGCGTCTTAATGAGATTGATGGCGCCGACATGGATATATGCTAATCATACGAAGAAAAACAAACTCAATAGTAAATGGACAGGCGCACGGTAATTAAAAACCTGGCTTTGGTTATAGGCGGGGCCGCTTTACTCCCGTCATGCGTAAAGAACAGCGGCGGAACTTATATCCCGCTTAAAAACATCAGCATCACTGCCGACCAGGAGAAATTGATAGCCGATATTTGCGAAACCATCATCCCAAAAACAAATATTCCCGGTGCCAGGGAGCTCAACCTGCACGTATTTGTGCTGAAAATGCTGGACGATTGCTACAACAAGAAGGACCAGCAAGCCATTATGAAGGGCATGGATGAATTTAACGCGATGGTGCAGAAGAAGTATAACCAATCTTTTGGCGACTTGGCTGTAAAAGATCGCGTTGCGGTACTAACAGGTATTGAGGACAGTCAAAAGAAGGCTGCCGGCGCTAAGCCCCATGGTAAAAGGTTGAAGCCGCAAAAAAATATGAATGCGCCACCCCTGGATACATTTTACTGGGCGATGAAACAGCAAACCATTTTTGCGTATACCACTTCGCAGTTTTTTATGACAAAACAGATTGTTTATGAGTTGGTTCCCGGTCGGTACAATGCCCATTTCCCTGTTAAAAATTTAAAGACCGTTTAAGATGGCTAACCTCAATACTGACAGCGTTAAACAACGTACTTTCGACGCAATTGTGATCGGCTCAGGAATGAGCGGCGGTTGGGCGGCCAAAGAGCTAACGGACAACGGCCTGAAAACATTGATCCTGGAGCGCGGCCGCGATGTTAAGCATATAAAAGATTATCCAACCACCAACCTGTATCCCTGGGAGTTTCCGCACCATGGCGTTTTACCCAACGCGGTCCAGGAAGCCAACCCGATAGCAAACCGATGCTATGCGTTCGGCGAAGATTCCGCTCATTTTTTTGTAAAGGATGCAGAACATCCCTACGTACAAACAAAGCCCTTTGATTGGATACGGGGTTACCAGGTGGGGGGGAAGTCATTGCTGTGGGCCAGGCAAACCCAGCGCTGGAGCGATTTTGACTATGAAGGCCCGGCAAGGGATGGCTTCGCGGTTGACTGGCCTATTCGTTACAAGGATATTGCACCGTGGTACAGCCATGTGGAAAAATTTGCGGGCATTTCCGGCAACCGCGACGGCATAGCCGAGCTTCCGGACGGCGAATTTTTACCGCCCTGGCCGCTTAATGATGTGGAGCAATATTTCAGCGACCACGTAAAAAAGAATTATAAAAGCAGGCATGTGATCATCGCACGGTGTGCACATTTGTCTAAACCCAACCAGATACACCTCGACCAGGGCCGTTCGCAATGCCAGGAGCGCGAATTATGCCAGCGCGGCTGTCCGTTCGGCGGCTATTTTAGTGCGAATGCTTCCACTATTCCCTGGGCTTTACGGTCGGGGCATGCCACTTTGCGACCTTTTTCGGTAGTGGAGTCTATTATTTATGACGATAAGTTAGGCAAAGCCACCGGTGTGCGCGTGATCGATTCACAAACAAAAGAATCCATCGACTATTACGCCAAAATTATTTTTGTAAACGCCGCTTGCTTAAACAGCAATCTGGTATTGCTGAATTCCAAATCCAGCCGTTTCCCTAACGGTTTGGGTAACGATAGCGGCGTACTGGGCAAGTTTGTGGCGTTTCATAATTATTCGGCCCACATAGGTGCGGAAGTGGAAGGTTTTACCGAATGGACAACCGATGGCCGCAACCCGGCGGGCGGGGGGTATATACCACGTTTCCGTAACGTTTATAAACAGGAAACCAATTTCCTGCGGGGCTACGCCTGCGGGTTAAGCGCCTATCGATACCGGCAGCATAAATATGATGGCGTTGGCGCCAATTTGAAAGAAGGCTTGGTGAAGGGAGATCTGAGCCCATGGTATATCGGATCGCACATGATGGGCGAAACCATTCCGAAGGAGACCAATTTTGTCGCCCTTGATGCCAGTAAAAAAGACGCATGGGGCGTGCCATTGCTCGATATTTCTGTCGATTACGATGATAACGACATGAAAATGCAAAAGGATTATGTGGAGCAGCTCACCGAAATGTTTACTTCGGCAGGGTTTAAAAACATCAATGCTTCCACCAATCACCAGGCGCCCGGGCTGGATATTCACGAAATGGGTGGCGCACGGATGGGGAAAGACCCAAAAACTTCTATTTTAAATGAATGGAACCAGGTACACAGCTGTAAAAATGTTTATGTAACGGATGGCGCCTGTATGACGTCTACTTCATGTCAGAATCCGTCGCTTACCTACATGGCATTAACCGCCCGCGCGGCCAACCACGCGGTGGAGGAGTTGAAGAAGGGGAATTTGGGGTAGGGGTTCAAAATTGTGGGGGTTCAAAATTTTGAACCCCTACGCCAATACCAAACCCATTGTGTAAAAAAAACACAATGAATATTTGTTCGGAATTAATTTGTTCATACATTAGTCGGAGTTACCGACTTATATTTATTTAACCATTTATAAACTATACTATGTCTGCAAATACTTATGACGCAATTGTCATTGGTTCAGGGATTTCGGGTGGATGGGCTGCTAAGGAATTAACCCAAAAGGGCCTTAAAACGATCATGCTGGAGCGCGGCCGGGATATCGTGCACGTTAAAGATTATGTAAACGCGCTCAAAAATCCATGGGATTTTCCGCACCGCGGCGGGCGCACTCAAAAAATGATCAAGGATTACCCGGTGTTAAAGCGTGATTACCCGCTTAACGAGACCAACCTCGACTATTGGGCAAGCGATAAAGACAGTCCTTATGTGGAGATCAAGCGTTTCGACTGGTTCAGGGGATATCACGTCGGTGGCCGTTCGCTGATGTGGGGGCGCCAATCCTACCGTTGGGCTGATTTTAATTTCGAAGAGAACTTAAAGGACGGTATCGGCGTTGACTGGCCGATCCGGTACAAGGACCTGGAACCATGGTATAGTTACGTGGAGAAATTTGCAGGCATTTCAGGTAATAAAGACGGCCTGGCTGTATTGCCCGACGGCGACTTTATGCCACCGATGGAAATGAATTGTGTGGAAAAGGATGTGGCAGCTCGTTTTAAGGAGCATTATAAAGAAGCGCGGTCGTTTATTATAGGCCGTACTGCTAACATTACGCAGCCGCTTCCGGGCCGCACCAACTGCCAGTACCGCAACAAATGCTGGCTCGGCTGTCCGTTTGGGGCCTACTTCAGTACGCAATCGTCAACTTTACCGGCCGCTAAAGCTACCGGCAATTTAACGGTACGCCCCTGGTCTATCGTTACAAAAATTTTGTACGATAAGGATACCAAAAAGGCCAAAGGGGTTGAGGTGCTGGATGCGGAGACCAACCAAACGTATGAATACTTTGCCAAGATCGTATTCTTAAATGCGTCAACGTTCAACAGCGCCTGGATACTGATGAACTCGGCAACCGACATCTGGCCGGATGGACTGGGAAGCAGCAGCGGCGAGCTTGGTCATAACGTAATGGATCACCACTTAAATGTGGGCGCCGGCGGCACCATTGACGGGTTTGAAGATAAATACTACTTCGGCCGCAGGGCAAACGGAATTTATATCCCCCGCTTCCGAAACCTCAACGGCGAAAAGCGCGATTATATCCGTGGTTTTGGTTACCAGGGCGGCGCCAGCCGTGAAGGTTGGAGCCGGGACATTGCCGAAATGAATATCGGGGGCGAGTTTAAAGATGCGCTCACCGAGCCTGGCAAATGGTCGATCGGTTTCGGCGGTTTTGGTGAAACGTTGCCTTATCACGAAAACAAGGTTACTTTGGATAAAAATAAAAAGGATAAGTGGGGACTGCCCGTATTGGCCTTCGATGCGGAAATTAAGGACAACGAGAAAAAGATGCGCATCGATATGGAAAACGACGCAAAGGAAATGCTGGAGGCGATGGGCGCTAAAAACATCCATTCATACAGTACAAACCCATTCCTTGGAAGAGGTATCCACGAGATGGGAACCGCGCGTATGGGCCGTGACCCGAAAACTTCCGTGCTTAACGGCTGGAACCAGGTTTGGGATGCGCCGAATGTATTCGTGACAGATGGCTCTGCAATGGCCTCCACTGCCTGTCAAAACCCTTCGTTAACCTATATGGCAATGACCGCCCGGGCGGCCAATCATGCGGTAGAAGAACTGAAAAAAGGGAACGTGTAACACCATTCGCAGTTGACACTGCACAGTTGGCTGAATGAACATATGTAAATTATCTAACCGGTTGAAACTATAATCTAATGACTGAAGAAGAAAAGACAGCGAACAATCCAGGGCCAAGCAGGCGGGAGTTTTTGAAAACAGGCGCCGTTGCCGCAGCAAGTTTTATGATCGTTCCGCGCTTTGTGCTGGGCGGCAAAGGATACACGGCGCCAAGCGACCGCTTAACTGTAGCCAGCGTAGGCGTTGGTGGCAAGGGCTGGAGCGACATTAATTATTTTGATAAAAGCGGCAAAGCTAACGTGGCCTTTTTGTGCGACGTGGACGACCGCAGCATGGCGCCGGCGGTAAAAAAATTCCCTAACGCCAAAACTTATAAAGACTGGCGTAAACTGTTTGAAGAGCAGTCGAAGAATTTTGACGCCGTATCGGTTTCAACGCCCGACCATACACATGCCATTGTGGCTTACCATGCCATGCAGTTGGGCAAACACGTATATGTTCAAAAGCCATTAACGCATGATATCGCCGAAGCGCGGCTGCTAACGCACGCGGCAAAACAATACAAAGTGGTTACGCAAATGGGTAACCAGGGCGCGTCAAATGAGGGTACTCGGTTGATGTCTGAGTGGTATGACGCTGGTTTAATAGGCGACGTACACACCATTTATTGCTGGACAAACCGCCCGGTTTGGCCCCAGGGGATTGCCTGGCCGGCGCCAAACCCTAATATCCCGAAGGAACTCGACTGGGATCTGTGGCTCGGTACCGCGCCTCAAAAAGAATATGTAGATAAATTGGTGCCGTTTAACTGGCGGGGCTGGTGGGACTATGGCACCGGCGCTTTGGGCGACATGGGCTGTCACCTTGTCGAAGCTCCGTTCAGGGCGCTTGGCCTTAAATATGTAAAGGACGTGCAGGCAAGCGTGGGTACCGTGTATGTGGATGAATTTAAGGAAGGCCATTTTCCCGAAAGTTGCCCGCCATCAAGTCACATTACACTTACTTTCCCAAAAACAGAAAAAACGCAGGGCGATGTTACCATGCACTGGATGGACGGCGGCATACAGCCCGAGCGACCGGATGAGCTTGGACCATCGGAAAACTACGGTGGCGAAGAAGGCAACGGCACGTTATTTATTGGCACCAAAGGTAAAATGTATGCCAGCACTTATTCAGATGCGGCAACTCTGCTGCCAAAATCGCTTACTAAGGATGCTCACGCCCCTCAAAAGTGGGCGCGTGTACCGCATGGCGCCGAAGGCCACTATGCGCAATGGATAGAAGGCTGTATTGCGGGTTACGGTAAAACTGAATTGAGCTCATCATTTGATGTAGCCGGCCCGCTTACTGAAGCGCTGCTGATGGCTAACCTGGCGGTGCGCGGTCACAGCCTGAGAGGCGGCCGGCTGAAGTACGTATGGGACAACGATAACATGAAGGTGACCAACTTTGATGCCGTTAACCAATACGTTAAACGCACGTACAGGGAAGGATGGACAATATAGCTTGAGATAGTTTTGAGTTAGTGAGTTATTGATTTATTGAATATTAAATTCGATCTTCAACATTAATTCAATAACTTAACAATTCAACAATTCAACAATTCAACAACTCAACAATTCAACAATTCAACAATTCAACAACTCAGTAACTCAATAACTCAAAACTGAAAAATGAATAGAAGAGACGCAATAGGCAGGGTGGCCATTTTAATGGGCGGCGCGGTTATAGGCGCCGAGTTTTTCCTGTCGGGATGTAAACCGGGCGGAGGATCAGCATCGAAGGTCGACGACCTTTTTACGCCCGATAACACGGCCTTTTTAAACGAAGTGGCCGACACTATTTTACCAACCACCAGCTCGCCTGGCGCCAAGGCCGCTAACGTGGGCGCCTTTATGGGTGTAATGGTGCGCGATTGCTATACACCCGCTGATCAACAAACTTTCCTGGAAGGCTTAGGGAAACTGAATGATGCCGCCAATAAGAAGTTTAGCAGCAAGTTTATGGAGCTTACCCCGCAACAGCGTACCGATCTGCTGATTGACCTGGATAAAGAGCAAAAGGCGTTTACCGCCGATAGGGATAAAAAATTGGCGGCCGACGCGATAAATCACAAAGGCCAGGCTAACTATAAAGCGCCTGAAATGCCCAACCATTATTTCAGGATGATCAAACAGCTCACTTTGCTGGGCTACTTTACATCCGAGGTTGGGGCAACCAAGGCCTTGCGCTATATTGCGATACCGGGCCGCTATGATGGCTGTGTACCCTACAAAAAAGGAGACAAAGCCTGGGCAACATAAAACAATTAGTGAATTGTTGAATTAGTGATTTAGTGAATGGGCGCAGGCCGGTCTGTCGTGGCTCCCTGACAAAGGATCACTAGTCAAACTTTTCAAAATCACTAATTCGCTAAATCACTAATTCACTAATTAATAACCAAGATGAATAGAAGAGACGCCATAGGCCGGGTAGCCCTCCTGATGGGTGGCGCTGTGATAGGCGCCGAATTTTTCCTGTCGGGATGCAAGCCTAACGGGGCATCCAAGGTTGATGACCTCTTTAAGCCCGAAAATGTAGCCTGCCTGGATGAAGTGGCAGATACCATTCTGCCGGATACAAAGGCGTCACCCGGCGCTAAAGCGGCAAAGGTTGGCCAGTTCATGGCCGTAATGGTGCGCGATTGCTATACACCTGCTGATCAGAAAACTTTTATCGAGGGTATTGACAAGCTGGATGCCGCCGCTAAGAAGCAATACAACAGTAAGTTTGTGGATTTGCCGCAGGACAAACGCACCACATTGTTTATATCCCTTGATAAAGAACAGCAGGAATATTATAAGCAGCTGTATAAAAAGGTAGATGATGATATGGCCAAACACAAGGACGACCCCGCCTACCAGGAGCCGGACCAGCCTAACCATTATTTCCGGATGATGAAGGAACTAACCCTGCTGGGCTACTTTACCTCGGAAGTAGGCGCAACAAAAGCATTACGTTACATCGAAACGCCCGGCCATTTTGACGGTTGCGTACCTTATAAAAAAGGCGACAGAGCCTGGTCGGAAGATTAAGCAATCAGTGAATGGTTGAATTAGTGATTTGGTGAATGAGTTTAATTTTTTTTGAATTTTAAATTTGTATTAAATCATCAATTTGATCAACCTAAAAAACTCACTAATTTGCAATATTTAAATCACTAAATCACTAATTCAACAACTCACTAACTAACTATGTCTCACAGGAAACTCCGTATGGGGATGATCGGCGGGGGGAAAGATGCCTTTATCGGCGCTATCCATCGTATAGCCGCTAATATGGATGGCCAGATCGAGCTGGTTTGCGGCGCACTGAGCATTCATCGTGACACTGCTATTGAAAGCGGTAAGATGCTCTTTTTACCCGAAGACAGGACTTACATCAACTACGAAGATATGATCAACGCGGAGAGCAAACGTCCCGCCGATCAGCGTATGGACTTCGTGACCATCGTTACGCCAAACTTTGCTCATTTCGGGCCGGCAATGATGGCGCTTGATCATGGATTTAACGTAGTAATTGAAAAACCCATCACCTTCACGCTCGACGAGGCTAAACAGTTGAAGAAAAAGGTTGAGGAAACTGGCCTGATGCTATTGCTTACACATACTTATTCGGGTTATCCCATGGTAAAAGAAGCAAGGGAGCTGGTAAAGAAAGGCGCCTTCGGCAAGATCAGGAAAATTTATGTAGAATACCACCAGGGCTGGCTAAGCAAACTTTCAGAGCGCGAAGGTAACGCTCAGGCGGCCTGGCGCACCGATCCGTCGAAATCAGGAAAAAGCGGATGTATGGGCGACATTGGTACTCACGCTGCACACTTAGCTGAATATATATCCGGGTCGAAGATCAGCCAGCTTTGCGCGTCATTGAATGTAGTGGTTGAAGGCAGGCTGCTGGATGATGACGGCGCAGTTTTATTGCGCTTTGACAACGGCGCAACCGGTACGCTGTCGGCCAGCCAGGTTGCTGCGGGTGAGGAGAATGCGCTGAAAATTCGCATTTACGGCGAAAATGGTGGCCTGGAATGGGCACAGCAGGAGCCCAACACCTTAACATTGCGGTGGTCGGATAAACCGGCGCAAACTTTGAGGGCAGGTAGCAATTATGGTGACCGCGAATCAACTTTCGCCACGCTTAACTGTCGTACGCCCGGGGGACACCCAGAAGGTTACCTTGAGGCATTCGGCAACCTATACCGCAACTTCGCTTTAGCATTGAGCGCCAAGCTGAACGGCGAGCAGCCAAAGCCCGAGTGGTTGGACATTCCGGGTGTAGAAGACGGTATTCGCGGCATGGCATTTATCGAAAACGTCGTAGCATCGAGCCAAAGTGATCAAAAATGGAGGGATTACGTGGTTTAAACGGAAATACGAGTATTCACGGATTTATTAGAATAAACGTCAAAGAAAAACATTCGTGAAAATTCGTTCTGATTCGCGAAAATTAGTGTTTATATTGGGTGTTTCATGGCCGAAGACGAAATCATAAAGAAACATACCAAAGCAGCTTATAAAGCCTGGCGCGATCCATCGAAAGATTGGAAGCATAAGCTTAGAGAAATTCTGCTTGAAGTACTTATTATTGTTTTTGCCGTTACCCTTTCGATTTGGCTGCATAACTGGTCCGAAAGCATCAAGGACCGGAGCGAAGAAAAGGAATTTTTAAAAGGCCTGAAAGGCGACATACAAGCCGATTTAAAGGAAATGAACAGCGACAGGGCGAACCTTCGCAAAGGATATTTGGCTATTTCGTATTTTGAACGGGTTGGCGCCGGGCAGGCACTGAATAAAGATAGCCTCAATAAAAACGTATGGATATTTTTTTCGCAAGCGCAAATAAATCCGCGTATCGGCAGGTACGAGGCGTTAAAGGCAAGCGGCAGGTTTGATATTATCACCAATAAAAAGCTGCAATATGATATCATTGATCTGTACCAAAAAAGTTTCCCGCAGATTTTCAGGCTCAATACCTTTATGAATTCAATGATTGCCGATAAAGTTGATCCTTATATCAGTGATTATGTATCTTTTGAAAAAAAAGGAGTTGATCATATCCAGGCGATGCTGCGAAAACCAAAAATGCGCTTCTTGCTGCTGCAATGTCAAGGTTTAAAAAACAGCGCTGATGCTTATTCAGAAGGAATAAGTAAAGGCGATGAAATAATAAAAGAGATCGATAAAGAATTACAATAAGTATGAAAACCATAAAAGGTCCGGCAATATTTATAGCGCAGTTCATCGGCGATGAAGCGCCGTTCAACAGCCTGGAAAGCATTTGCACCTGGGCAAAAAACCTGGGATATAAAGGTGTTCAGCTTCCAACGCTCGATCCGCGTTTTATTGATCTGCAAAAAGCGGCTGAAAGTAAAACCTACGCCGACGATTTAAAGGGCAGGGTAAATGCCTGCGGCCTGGAAATCACTGAGCTTTCCACCCACTTGCAAGGCCAGTTGGTTGCGGTAAACCCGGTTTATGATACCTTGTTTGATGGCTTTGCACCCGAAAACCTGCGCGGTAATCCAAAGGCCCGGCAGGAGTGGGCTGTTCAGCAACTGAAATATGCGGCAAAGGCATCACAAAATTTAGGACTGGACGCCTCGGTAACTTTTAGCGGCGCATTGCTTTGGCCTATGGTTTATCCCTGGCCGCAGCGGCCTGCCGGTATTGTAGACACGGCGTTTGACGAGCTGGCCAAACGCTGGGAACCAATATTGGATGTTTACGAAGATTGCGGCATTGACCTTTGTTATGAAATTCACCCGGGCGAGGACCTGCACGATGGCATTACTTACGAAATGTTCCTGGACAAAGTAAACCAGCATAAACGCGCATGCCTTTTGTTTGACCCCTCGCACTTTGTTTTACAGTGCCTCAACTACCTGGAATATATCGACAATTACCACGAGCGTATCAAAATGTTCCACGTAAAGGATGCCGAATTTAACCCTACAGGCAAGCAGGGTGTGTATGGCGGCTACCAGAATTGGATAGACCGTGCAGGCCGTTTCCGCTCCTTAGGCGACGGGCAGGTTGATTTTAAAGGAATTTTTAGTAAACTTACACAATATAACTACTCCGGCTGGGCAGTGCTGGAATGGGAATGTGCTTTGAAACACCCTGAGGACGGTGCAAGGGAAGGGGCGGAGTTTATAAAAAATCATATCATCAGGGTTACCGAGAAGGCTTTTGATGATTTCGCGGCATCCGGGTCGGACGATGCATTTAACCGGCAGACGCTGGGTATCGATTAGTCAATAAGCTGTTTATAAGCCAATTACTAACTAAAAATAATAACTTAAATTATTGAGCAATGCAAATTAACCGTACAGCGCTATTCAGGGCCAGTTGCTTGTCCCTGTTGGTAACATCATTGTCTTTTGGCATCCGGGCGGGCATCCTGGATGGCTTGGGCGCACAATTCAAACTACCAGCCACTCAACTTGCCTCGATTACTGCTACAGCGTTTTGGGGATTTCCTTTGGCTGTGGTTATTGGCGGGATAATAGTGGATATTATCGGAATGAAACGTTTGCTGGTAATGGCCTTTATTTTTCACCTTTTAGGTATCCTTTTAACCATTTTCGCCAGCGGGTTTTGGACGCTTTTTATTTCGACATTAACCATCGGCATCGCCAATGGAACCGTTGAAGCAGCATGTAATCCGCTTGTTACTTCATTATATCCTGAAAGTAAAACAACCAAATTGAACCATTTTCATTTATGGTTCCCGGGAGGTATATTTATTGGAACACTTATCGTTTTACTATTTACCAAACTGGGATTAAACTGGCAGATACAAGTTGCCACGATGCTTATTCCAACATTGATTTACGGGTATCTGTTTTCCCGGCTCGATTTCCCGGTTACCGAACGTGTTTCTTCAGGTGTTTCGATGGCCGGAATGTATAAGGCGCTCGCATCGCCATTGTTTATTTTTATGTTCATTTGCATGTGCGGTACTGCCGTAACCGAATTGTATACCGAGCAATGGGTGCCCTCATTGTTGAAAGATATAAAAAATCCTATCCTGATCGTTACAGCTACTTCCGGAGTAATGGTGCTAGGCCGCGGTATGGCAAAACCGATATTGAAGAGTTTCGCTCCACAGGGTGTTTTATTGATGTCGGCCACTATCGCTGCCATCGGCCTTTATTTATTGTATACTGCAACCGGCAATATTTTTGTCGACGCGATTGTATTTGGTATCGGTGTTTGTTTCTTTTGGCCAACCATGCTGGGTTTTGTAAACGAAAACCTGCCTAAAACAGGTGCGTTAGGGCTGAACCTAATGGGCGGAGCAGGTATGTTGTCGGTATCTTTTTACACTATTTATATGGGTCACTACATTGATAATAGTATTGCCCCTAAGTTGCCAGCCGGCTCTAGTCTCGCTGATGCAGTTGCGGCAGCACCTGGCAGCAGCCTCGCAACGGCTTACGCCCAGGCAAAAAATGCAGCCGGTATAGATGTGCTGCACCTTACTTCTTATATTCCCATCGCGCTGGTGGTAGCCTTCGTTGGACTGGTTATTTATATGCGCTCAAGAAACAAAACCGCGCCGCTAAAAACTGCCGCAGTTTAGAACAAAACAAGCCAATAAATTGTAATTTTAAAAATCTTTACATCAATCAACAAATCACTCAAATGAAAAAAGTACTTATAGTATTAGGTATCAGTGCGGTAATGCTCAGCGCCTGCGGCGGCTCGTCAAAAACAGGCAGCGCCGATAGCACCGCGGCGGCAAATCAAACCGCAAAAGCATCCGAATCAAGCGTGGATACCAACGCCAATAAAACCGGCACGGAAGACAATGGCACATCTACCAATCCCGGCGCAAAGTTAATCGCCGCATCTGATTGCCTTACCTGCCACAAGATCGACGCTAAAGTGATCGGCCCGGCGTACAAGGACGTTGCCGCAAAATACCCGGCCACCGAAGCTAATATAGATAGCCTGGCCAACAAAGTGATCAAAGGAGGTTCAGGTGTTTGGGGCGCCACGCCCATGACCGGTCACCCGGCCCTTTCAATAGACGATGCTAAAACGATGGTAAAATATATTTTATCACTTAAAAAGTAAATTGACTATAAAATATAGCGCATGACTGCAGGCATCCGTGTTAAACTATCACTAATGATGTTCCTCGAGTTTTTTATCTGGGGGGCATGGTTTGTGACGATGGTGACCTATCTTATGCATAATTTGCATGCGACCGCCACGCAAAATGCCAACGCTTATTTAACACAGGCGATAGGCGCTATATTGGCGCCATTTATTATTGGCCTCATCGCCGATAAGTATATCTCGGCCCAGAAGATACTGGGTATACTGCACCTGGTTGGCGCGGTATTGATGTACCGTATTACACAGGCAGGAGACTTTCAGCAGTTTTATCCCATCATCCTGGTATATATGATCATCTATATGCCGACGATTGCACTGGCAAACTCGGTTGCATTTAAACAACTGTCCAATCCAAATAAACAGTTCCCGTTTATCAGGGTTTTTGGGACAGCGGGATGGATGATTGCCGGCGTGATAATAGCTTTGCTTGACTGGGAGCACAAAGGGACACTGGTGCTTACTTTTCAAATGACAGCCATTGCTTCTTTGATCCTGGGCCTTTTCAGTTTTTTCCTGCCGGATACACCGCCGGCAAAAAAGGGTCAAAAGGTTTCGCTGGGCGAGATTATGGGGATAGAAGCAATAGGTTTATTAAAGAGGAAGTCGTTCCTGGTTTTTTTCCTCGCGTCGGTGGCTATCTGCATCCCGTTGGCTTTCTATTACAACTTTACCAACGGGTTTTTAAACGAAGTGGGCATGAAAAAGGCTGCCGGTGTTCAATCGCTTGGCCAGTTTTCTGAGTTGTTTTTTATGGCTGCCATGCCGTTTTTCTTTGTACGGCTCGGCGTAAAAAAGATGCTCGCCATAGGCATGCTGGCCTGGGCCTTGCGTTACATGTTTTTTGCCTATGGCGATGCTGGCAACAACTATTGGATGTTGGTAGCGGGTATCGCGATCCATGGCATTTGTTACGATTTCTTTTTTGTTACCGGCCAGATATACACCGAAAATCACGCCGGCGAACGCTTCAAAAGTTCGGCGCAAGGGTTTATTACCCTGGCGACCTATGGCTTGGGAATGTTGATCGGGTATATCATATCCGGCCCCATCGTGGATCACTGGCGAACCGGCGCTTCATCTCATAACTGGCAATCCATTTGGCTTATCCCCGGCGGCATTGCCACTGTTGTTTTAATTTTATTTTTACTGTTTTTTCGGGACAAACAACATACCGAACTGCAGCCCGGCTTAGATATTGAAGAACCTTCCCCGCAAACGGAAATATAAACCCAACCAAACATGCCAGATAAACAAAACAGGAGGTCGGCGATCAGGAATATTGTAGCCGGTACCGCGGCGATTACCGCCGGAAGTGTATTAACATCCTTTAAAAAAGACGAAAGAAAAGAAATGCTCACCGAAAAGCTGAAAGGCAATATTAACCATTCGGTTTGCCCCTGGGCTTACCACATGCCATTAGCTGAGCTTTGTGCTGCGGCTAAAGAAATTGGCCTGGTAGGGATTGATCTGTGCGGGCCCAAAGAATGGCCGATAATTCAGAAATACGGCCTGGATTCGCCGATGTGCAATGGCGCCGAGATAAACCTGACTGATGGGTTTGGCGACAAACAATTTCACGCCACGTTGTTTAAAAACTATTCGGCAATGATACCGCTGGTGGCAAAGGCCGGTTATACCAACCTGATCTGCTTTAGTGGCAGCCGGCGGGGAAAGAGTGATGAAGCAGGATGGGACAATTGCGTTGAGGGTTTGAAGCCATTGATGCCCATTGCCGAAAAGCATAAAGTGGTGTTAACAATGGAACTTTTAAACAGTAAGATCGACCATAAAGATTATCAATGCGACCGCGTAGAATGGGGCGTAGAGCTGGCGAAAAGATTAGGATCCGAAAATTTTAAGTTGCTTTTTGATATTTACCACATGCAGATTATGGAAGGCGATATCATCAGGAACATCACCAACTACCACCAGTACATTAATCACTACCACACCGGCGGCATACCTGGAAGGCATGAAATTGATGATACGCAGGAACTGTATTACCCGGCTGTGATGAAAGCGATTGTAGCCACCGGGTTTAAGGGGACCGTCGCGCAGGAGTTTATTCCGTCACGACCTGACCAAATAGGCTCATTAAAGCAGGCCATCAGTATTTGCGATGTGTGAGGGTTAAGTTAAGAGGTTGATTAGTTGATTAAATTGATCAGGGTGAATGAGTTAAATATTGCCTGCCAATGCAACCGTTTCTTTACCAATGAACTAATGAGCAAGTGAACCAATGAACCAAACAAGAAGAAAATTTTTAAAAGCAGCGGGGATCACCTCTGCGGCGCTGATGGCCTCGCCGAAATTGTTTGCGGCGCCGGCCGGCAAAGTGGTGGGCTTGCAGTTGTACAGCCTGCGCGACCAATTACCAAAAGATGTAAAAGGCTGGATTGCAAAGGTGGCGGCCGCGGGGTATAAGGAGGTTGAACCATTCGGTTATTCCAAAAAAGATGGCTTTTGGGGGCTGGATGCCAAGGCTTTCAGCGCCTTGTTAAAGGCTAACGGCCTTACCACAGCAAGCGCCCATTTCGGCATGGACCAATATTTTGTGGAAGGCAAAACGGATGATCTGCAAAGCTATATCGAGGCGGCCAATATTACCGGCATGAGCTACGTGATCATACCCTCAGTAAACGAAGATGTGCTCAAAACCGCCGACCAATTTAAAAAGGCGGCTGATAAAATGAATAAAGCGGCCGAGATTTGCAAAAAATCGGGCTTGAAATTGGGCTACCACAACCATAACTTTGAATGGAAACCGGTTGACGGCACAAATTTTTATGAAGTGCTGATGAAGGCGACCGACCCTGCGCTGGTTCACATGGAAATGGACATTTATTGGGTGGTTCGCGCCGGTCAGGACCCGGTAAAGCTTTTCAATAAATACCCCGGCAGGTACGCCCTGTGCCACATTAAGGACATGTATAAGCCAAACCACGATCTGAACACCGAGATCGGTAAAGGTGCAATCGACTATAAAACTATTTTGAGCCACAAAAAAACGGCGGGTTTGCAGCATTTTATCGTTGAGCAGGAAAATTATCAGCGTATCGAGCCGTTCGCCAGCCTAAAAGAAAGCTGCGCTTATTGTAAGAATGTGTTAAATGTGTAGTTTGTTGGAATGTTGTAAGGTTGAAATGTTGTAAGGTTGGATGTTATTTTTATTCCAATTACGACTTCTGCCATGAACCATCAACCATGAACCATCAACCATGAACTATGAACTAAAATGAACCAATTAACTAAATTATGAAATATCAAATATTACTTACCGCCCTATTGGCCGGAACAGCTTTTATGGCAAACGCACAACAGGCAAAACCCGAAGAAACCGAAGTTTGGGAGCCAATACCTAAAGTGGTCACACCAGCCGCAAACCCGGGTGGCGCACCTTCAGATGCTGTTGTATTGTTCGACGGATCGAATCTTGACCAGTGGGTGCAAAACAGTGACGGATCGCCCGCCAAATGGGATGTTAAGGACGGCGTACTTACTGTAAATAAAAACTATGGCAACATCGAAACCAAACAGAAATTTACCAATTACCAGTTACACATTGAATGGCGCGAGCCGATAGGACTGGAAGGCACTGGCCAGGGAAGGGGCAATAGCGGCGTGTTTTTAGCGTCGACCGGGAAAGGGGATGACGGGTACGAGTTACAGGTGCTTGACCCCTACAACAACAAAACCTATGTTAACGGCATGGCAGGTAGCATTTACAAGCAAGCTATTCCGCTGGCAAATCCCGGAAGGCCAAACGGCGAGTGGCAAACTTATGACGTAGTTTGGACAGCGCCTACGTTCAACGCCGATGGTACCGTAAAAACCAAAGCCAGGGTAACCGTGCTGTTCAATGGTGTTTTGGTCGAAAATAATTTTGAGTTATGGGGACCCACTTTATATATTGGCAAACCCGCATATACCAAAGCGCATGGCGCATGCCCGATAAAGCTACAGGCGCATGGCGACAAAAGCAAGCCCCTAAGCTTCCGCAATATTTGGGTAAGAGAATTATAAGTTGATTTTAGTCGACGGTCAATAGACCATAGTGAATTGTTTGATGTCAAAACTATTTACTATGGTCTTTGTCTATTTGGATACATAAACATCTGGTATGAAAAAAATACTTTTGTCTGTAATTGCCGCAGCTGCATTTATTTTTCAACTTCAGGCACAAGCAACCAAAGCGCCCGCCTATCCCCTGATCGATCACAACACTTATTTCAGCATCTGGTCTTTTACCGATCAGTTGAATGCATCAACCACCAAACATTGGACGGGGAAAGACCAATCACTGATCGGCCTGATAAAAGTGGACGGCAGTGTTTACCGCTTTATGGGCAAAAAAGCGGAAAGCTACCATACTATAGTGCCGGCTGCCGACGAAACGGCGTGGCAGTGTAAGTATACTGAAATCCAGCCGCAGGGCGACTGGCAGGATATTCAGTACGATGATAATGCCTGGAAAACCGGCACGGCGCCGTTCACCGATGATAAGCAGCAAGCCAAAACACTTTGGACAAGCAAGGACATTTGGGTGCGGAGGACATTTACTTATGCCAACCAGGATATTAATAAGCTGGTATTAAAACTCTATCATGATGATAACGTGGAGGTTTATTTGAATGGCGACGAGGTGTACACCCACACCGGCTGGACGAGCGATTATACGTACATTCCGCTAAAGGATAAATTTAAAAACCGACTTAAAAACGGCCAAAATGTGCTGGCTATCCATTGCGCGAATACAGCCGGTGGCTCATGGCTGGATGCAGGGCTGGTTGACGAGGTAAGGGAACCTGCAAGCGACATTCTACTGGCAAAGCAAAAAAGTGTAGAAGTTAATGCCACACAAACCATTTACAATTTTGACTGCATTGGTGTTGATTTAAAGGTGACCTTTACATCACCTTTGCTGATGAATAACCTGGATTTGTTTTCCCGGCCGGTATCTTATATCAGCTACCGGGTGAAATCAAAAGATGGGCGCAATCACGCCGTTAAAGTATTTTTCAGTGCGTCGAGCGGTATTGCTGTCAATACCCCCTCGCAGGAAGTTACCGCTCAAAAATACACTTCCGCGGGCTTGTCCATACTAAAAACGGGAACCAAAGCCCAGCCTGTTTTGCAAAAGAAAGGCGATGACCTGCGGATTGATTGGGGCTACTTATATGCCGCTGTGCCTAACTCCGCAAATGTGATCCAATATATCACACCGCAGGAAGATGTTTTAGCCTCCTTCGCTACCAATAAATATACGTCGACCGTAAAAGATGGCCGCGACCTGGCGCTGAATACCGTTTTGAATTTTCCTGCTGTTGGCACGGCGCCAAAAGAACAGTTTGTTGAATTGGGATATGACGATTTATATTCCGTTCAATACTTCGGGCAAAATTTAATGCCCTGGTGGAAAGCCGGCGGGAAAATCACTATCGAAAGTGAACTAAAAGCTGCCACAGGTAATTACACCACGGTGATGCAGCAATGCGATGCTTTTAATAAAAGTATGTATGCAACTGCGTTGAAGGACGGTGGCAAACATTACGCCGACCTTTGTGTGCTGGCTTACAGGCAGAGCATTTCGGCGCACCAGTTGTTAAAAAGTCCGCAGGGCGACATTTTATTTTTGTCGAAAGAAAATTTCAGCAATGGCTCCATCAATACGGTTGATGTAACTTATCCCTCCGCGCCTTTGTATTTGATTTACAACCCGCGCCTGCTGGAAGGAATGCTGAACGGTATTTTTCATTATTGCGAAAGCCCAGCCTGGAATCATAATTTCGCCGCCCATGATTTGGGTACTTATCCCCTGGCCAACGGACAAACCTATGGCGAAAACATGCCGGTGGAAGAGTCGGGCAATATGATCATTCTCACGGATGCAATTGCCAAAGCCGAAGGCAATGCCGGTTTCGCCAAAAAGCACTGGAAAACGCTGACCACCTGGGCGTCCTATCTCAGCAATAATGGTTTCGACCCCGGTAACCAACTTTGCACGGACGACTTTGCCGGCCACCTGGCCCGCAATGCCAACTTATCAATAAAAGCCATCGTGGCCCTGGGCGCTTATGCCGACCTGGCAAACCGGTTGGGTAAGCGGTCTGTGGGTTCGCAATACCATACGCTTGCGGCAAGCCTTGCCGGCAAGTGGCAGGCGATGGACCAGGCGGGCGATCACTACGGGCTGGTGTTTGGCAATAAAGACAGCTGGAGCCAGAAATACAACCTGGTGTGGGATAAAGTTTTAGGCCTGCAATTGTTCCCGCCCGCAGTAGCCAAAACGGAGATAAACTACTACTTAACCAAACAAAATAAATTTGGCCTGCCGCTGGACAGCCGCAAAACTTACACTAAATCCGATTGGATATTGTGGACAGCTGCGCTGGCCGATAACCAAAAAGATTTCCAGGCGCTGGTTGACCCGGTTTACAAATATGCTACCCAAACCCCTACAAGGGTGCCTCTTAGCGACTGGCACGAAACGACCGATGGTAAAATGGTGGGTTTCCAGGCGAGGAGTGTGGTGGGTGGTTATTTTATGAAAATGCTGGAAGGCAAATGGGTAAAGTGAGTACTACCCGCTAACCCTGCTCCGTAGGAGCAAAATATCGGTAGAAAAAATAAAGAAAAGAGATAGCGTGCCGTAGGTACGCAACTAAGCAGACGGCATTTCGCTGATACATGCGGTGTTCCGTACCTACGGCACGGAAAATTTGCCCGCTTGTTTTTTCTACCGATATTTGACCCCTATGGGGTCGCCGGTTTGGTTTAATTACCTTTGACCGCATAGCGTAATTTAATTAGATTCTGATTTTTAAATCTGTTCGTATGTTGACTTCCAAATCGTCCCTTAGCATTTTGCCGTTTCTTTTTAGTGTATGTTTAGGTTTTTGCAGCGATGCAAAAGCTGCCGACCGTTACTACTACGAGATCAAACTATATCATTTTAAAACACAGCAGCAGGAAGACCGCGTAGATAACTATCTTAAAAACGCATACATCCCTGCTTTACACCGCCTGGGCATAAAAAATGTTGGCGTTTTCAAACCGGTAGCCGGCGATACGCTTGGAAAAAGGTTATACGTATTTATCCCCTTTAAAACCATGAAACAGATGGAAAGGCTGGACGAGCAGCTGATGAGCGACCACCAGTACCTCACCGATGGTGAAGACTACATAAACGCTCTATATAACGATATGCCCTACACCCGGATAGAGACCATGATATTGCGTGCTTTCCCAAAAATGACCACGCCGGCAGTTCCTGAACTAACTGCAAATAAGGCTGACCGTATTTACGAATTGCGCAGCTATGAAAGCCCAACCGAAAAGTATAACCTCAATAAAGTGAGCATGTTTAACGATGGGGACGAGGTAGCGCTTTTTAAACGGCTTGGTTTTAACGCGGTTTTCTATTCGGAAGTACTGGTCGGCAGCCACATGCCCAACTTAATGTATATGGTTACATTTGACAGCATGGCCGACCACGACCGGCTTTGGAAGGCTTTTGGTAACGACCCTTACTGGAAAACGCTTTCGGCAAAACCCGAGTACCAAAATAATGTAAACCACATCGACGCGATATTTTTGCACCCCGCCGCTTACTCCGATTTTTAAATGCAGCCGCAAAGACGCGATAATGATGCAGTGGTGGTTGGCTCCGGCCCCAACGGGTTGGCGGCGGCGATACTGATGCAGCAAAAGGGTCTTTCAGTTTTATTGATCGAAGGCAAAGAAACCATAGGCGGCGGCCTGCGCTCGGCGGAGCTCACGCTGCCGGGGTTCACGCACGATGTTTGCTCCGCGGTGCACCCTTTGTTGGTTTCTTCACCCTTTTTGTCACAACTGCCGCTGGAAAACTTCGGGCTGGAGTTTATTTATCCATCTGTTGCTGCCGCGCACCCGTTTGACAACGGATCGGCAGCGGTTATCAAATCTTCGATCCTGGAAACCGCTGCCTTGTTGGAAACGGATGAGTATGCTTACGTTGATTTGATGCAACCCATCGTGCAGGATTGGCCTAGGATTGCCTCTGATGTTTTAGCTCCGCTGCATTTTCCGAAGCACCCCTTTGCAATGGCGCGCTTTGGACTAAAGGCGCTAACATCGGCAGCGCATTTGTCAAAGCGCTTTAAAACAGAAGAAGCCAAAGGCCTCCTGGCCGGTATGGCAGCCCACTCGATACAGCCTTTAACCAATAGCGCCACATCTGCGGAGGCCCTGGTTTTAATGGCCACAGCACATTTAAAAGGCTGGCCCATCCCAAAAGGCGGGTCTAGCCAGGTCGCAAACGCACTGGCGCAGTATTTTATGTCGATAGGGGGTAAGATCGAAACCAACATCTATATAAAATCGCTTGATCAGCTGCCATCTGCCCGCGCGGTTTTATTTGATATCACACCAAAACAACTACTGCAAATCGCCGGGTATAAATTTTCATCTATATACAAATGGCAGCTGGAACGATATCGCTACGGCATGGGTGTGTTTAAGATCGACTGGGCATTAGACGCGCCGATACCATTTACCGCGGAAGATTGCCGCCAGGCAAGCACCATTCATATTGGCAATACCTTTAATGAGATTGCCGAAACCGAACAGCAAAGCTGGGATGGGAAAATAGTGGACAAACCTTTTGTATTGCTTACGCAGCCTTCACTGTTTGACGCGACACGCGCGCCGGAGGGTAAACATACCGCCTGGGCGTATTGCCACGTACCCAACGGGTCAACAACTGATATGACTATGGCCATTGAAAACCAGGTGGAACGCTTTGCTCCCGGTTTTAAAGATACCATACTGGCGCGCCATACCTTTAATTCCATGGAAATGGAGGCCTACAACCCCAACTACATCGGCGGCGACATCAATGGTGGCGTGATCGATATCGGACAATTGTTTACCCGGCCGGCCCTGCGCTGGTCGCCATATAAAACTTCGGCAAGGGGATTATATATCTGCTCATCATCAACTCCACCGGGTGGTGGGGTGCATGGGATGTGTGGGTATTGGGCAGCAAGGGCGGCGATCAAAGATATGAATCACAGATTTTAAGAAGTGATTTTTATGATGACACTGATTTCCTTGGCGTATTTACGTTGCCAACCATCATCATCATAAATCTTTGATTGAATAATTTTGCCGAGACAACTGCGGAAGCGCTTGAAAATCTGTGAAATCACGTAAATCATTTTTAAATCTGTGATTGCAGCAACCGTTATAATTGCGATATGTATCACAGATAAAGGTCATTGACATTAAAATTCATTCAAAAACCGACAGTAAAATCTGTGTCATCACCTAAATCATTTCTAAATCTGTGATCCGGGAACGAACATTTTGTCCGATAACGAACAATTTCCGTCTATCTTAAAATCATAAATCATTAATAACCAGTAATTTAACTTTGGTACGCCTATTGCAAAAAACCTATGCAATACATAGTACTATGGATAAGGAAATTACACAGGAAGTAGCAGCGCAAACCAGGAAAAAGACGGGCTTGGTCATACTGATAGTTATAGGGGTTTTAGTCTTGGCTGTTTGGCTGCTGCGGACAACCTTAAAATCGACAGTCAAAAGATCGGAAATAACTACGGCAGTTGTAAAAACGGGCAATATTGAAAATACCGTCAACGCCACCGGGCAGGTGCTTCCGGAATTTGAAGAAATACTCACCAGCCCCATTAATGCTTCCATAAAAAGCGTAAGCCTTGATGAAGGCAGCAAAGTAAAAGCGGGACAATCTATTCTTACCCTGGATAAAACATCGGCTCAAAATGATTTCGACAAACAGAAATTCCAGCTGGAATCAAAACAGGATGAAATTCAAAAACTAAAACTCGACCTGAACAAAAGCTTTTTTGACATCCAATCCAACAACGATATCAAGCAATTGCACATCAGCGACCTGGCCGACGCGGTTGAAAATGCTAAACGCCTGTTCGCAGCAGGGGGCGGAACACGGGAAAGCATTGAACAGGCCGAATTGAATCTGAAGGTGGCGCAACTGGAAAAGAAGCAGATAGAGAATGAGATAAAAAATAAACAGCAGACGATGCAGATCGAGATAAAGGAAGCACAGCTGGCCGCGGCTGTAATGCAAAGCGACCTGAATGCCCAGCAGCATAAGCTTGATCTCGCTAATATTGTGGCAACCCGCGCCGGCGTGGTCACCTACGTGAACAAAAATATCGGCGCCAATATAACAGCAGGCGAATCGCTGGCGAGGATTGCCGACCTGAGCAGCTTTAAAGTGCAGGGCAGCATATCAGATAATTCATTGGATCAGCTCCATGCAGGCACGCCGGTAATCGTGCTGATCAACGACACACAGCTTCGCGGACATGTGGCAAATGTTTCGCCGTCGATACAAAACAGTATCATCACTTTCGATATACAACTCGACGACCGCAACAACAAAGCCCTTCGTCCCAACATGAAAGTGGATGTTTACCTGGTTACCGCCGCGCATAACCATGTAATGACGTTAAGTAACGGTGCAGCGTTTAAAGGTGCAAACACACAGGATATTTTCGTGGTGAATGGTAACAAAGCCATAAAGCGAACAGTCCACATCGGCCTGTCGAATTTTGACAATATTGAAATAATTGATGGCGTAAAACCAGGCGATGTGGTGATCACCTCGGATATGAGTGCGTTTAAAAATTCAGGTGAAGTGGGGATTGAGAATTAGTTGATTGAGTTGGATTAGGTTGATTAAGTTGATTAAGTTGAATAGACAGGCAATCCTTAAAATCCCAAAAATCTTAAAAATCGTGTTCAGACAATGAAATTTATATATACCATATTATTTTTACTTATCGGCCCGAAAGCATTTTGCAGCGGCGGGGATACTACCCGGCTTACCCTGCAGGATGTGGTGGAGATGGCAAAAGGCAACTCCATCGCCGCGAAGCAGGCATCCACAACCCGCGAAACCAAATACTGGCAATGGCGCACCTATAAGTCGAACTACGAGCCGCAACTGTCTTTAACCGGTAATTTGCCGGGCTACAGCAAAACCAGCACACCAGTTGTACAGCCTGACGGTTCGATACTTTTTCAATCGATCCATTATGATAACTCGGCGCTCACATTAAATTTCAGTCAAACGGTTACCGCTACCGGCGCAACAGTTTACGGGACCACGCAATTGCAAAGGTTTGATGATTTCGACCGGAATAACATCCTGTATAATGGCGTGCCTTATGCTATTGGCTTTAGCCAACCCATCGGCCAGTACAACAGTTTGAAGTGGGATAACAAGATACAACCCCTTTTGTACAATGAGAGCCGGCAGGCCTACATCGAGGCGCAGGAGCAAATTTCTATCACCGTCACCGGTTATTTCTTCGATCTGCTGCTGGCCCAGGTAAACCTGCAAACGGCGCAAAATAACCTGGATAATACCCAAAAACTATTAAAAGTGTCCAACCTTAAATTTGAACTGGGCAAGGTGTCCAAAAATGATATTTTACAGCTCAGGCTGGAAGAGTTGAACGCCAAAAAAGCGGTGGGTACCGCAATACGTGATGTAGAAATAGCTACGCTTAACCTGCGCGCCTATACCGGCCAGGAAGGGAATGACCGGATTGTGCTGATTCCCCCGCAAAACATAAGCCAGATGACGGTGACCAGTGACAAAGTGCTGGCCCAGGCCTTTGAAAACCGCTCGGACGCTATTGCCTTTGTTCGCCGCGTGGCCGAGGCTAAACGCGACGTCGCGATGGCGCACGGGCAAACCGGCTTTACCGCAACGTTAACCGCCAACCTGGGTACTTCAAATTCTGCGTCGAGTATTCCCGGCATTTACCGGTCGCCCCAAAACCAGCAGCTGTTGGAATTGCAGTTTTCCATTCCGGTGCTGGACTGGGGCCGGTCGAAAGCCAAAATAAAGACGGCCGAAGCCAACCAGCAACTAACCGAATACTCGGTGGAGCAGGACAAGCAAACTTTTAAACAGCAGATCGTGACCCAGGTTTCCTTGTTTAACGAGATGAAGGAGCAGTTGGCCTATACCGCACAAGCGGATAGCATTGCCTCAGAAAAGTATAAAATTGCAAGGGAACGCTATGTTTTAGGCGACTTGAGCATTACCGACCTCAGCATCGCCTTCACCGAAAACGATCAGGCCAAACGGGATTATGTACAATCCCTCCGCGATTTCTGGAGTGCTTATTACGAGCTGCGCTACCTGTCGCTCTACGATTTTGAAAAAAATGAAAAGATAACCTATAAATGAGAACAATAAATAGACAAACAAACCCCTCTTTCCCGCTTGCGGAAGAGAGGGTGGTCGAGCGCAGCGATGACCGGGTGAGTAGATGCCGAGCGACATTACAGCCAATGCATTTGCGCTAAAGTCCGCTGGGTCTACTCACCCCGACTACGCTGCGCTGGTCGACCCTCTCTTCGCCTGCGGCGGAAAGAGGGTGAAAGCAACTTAGAATTGTAATTAACAATAAAATAAATCACTAATTCACTAATTAATCCCCCATGATACACTTACAAAACATCGAAAAAGTATACCGCACCAGCACGGTTGAAACCCTTGCGCTTAACAGCGTAAGCCTGGACGTAGCCAAAGGCGAATTCCTCTCGATAATGGGCCCCTCCGGCTGCGGAAAAAGCACGTTGCTGAATATAATGGGCTTGCTGGATGCGCCGTCGAAAGGGCATGTGCAGATCGACAACCAAAATACCGATCATTTAAAAGACAAGCAACTGGCGCACTTCCGTAACCAAAAGCTGGGATTTATTTTCCAAAGCTACCATTTGATCAATGACCTGCAGGTGTTGGACAATGTGGAACTGCCCTTGTTATACCGTTCAACCTCAGCCAAAGAACGCAGGCGGCTGGCTTCCGAAGCGTTGGAAAAAGTGGGCCTGGCCAACCGGATGAAACATTTCCCTACCCAGCTTTCGGGCGGGCAAAAGCAGCGTGTTGCTATTGCACGGGCAATTGTTGGCAAACCGGATATTATACTGGCGGATGAACCGACCGGCAACCTCGACAGCGCCATGGGCAACGAGATCATGGACATCCTGATGCAGCTCAACCAAAACGACGGCACCACCATCGTAATGGTTACACATGATGATAACATGGCACATAAAACCCACCGTTTGGTACGGCTGTTTGATGGCTCACAGGTACAGTAATTAACCTAAAAAATTCAGACCATGCTAAGAAATTATTTCAAAATAGCCATTGCGGTTTTAAGGCGAAGGAAGTTCTTCACCTTTATCAGCCTGTTCGGCATCAGCTTTACGCTGACCATCCTGCTGGTTTTAACCGCTTTTATCGAAAAAGTTGTCGGCGATAATTATCCCGACAGGAAAAGGGACCGGTCACTATATATCGTGCGGCTGGAGCAGGAGGGCAAAGGAAATTCGACCTCTGCCGGCCTGTCTTATTATTTTCTCGATCATTTCACAAAAAACCTGAAAACGCCAATTAATATCGCCATCTCTTCTGGCGCCAACGGCACCAATACTTATGTAAATAACAAAAAAATAGCGGTTAGATATAAATACACGAATGCGGCGTATTGGGATATTCTTGAATATGACTTTTTAGAGGGTAAACCTTTTAACAAACAACAGGTAGATAACGCGGAAAAGGTAGCGGTTATCTCCCAGGATATCAAAAACGAATATTTTGGAGATGAGGCATCGGTAGTCGGCAGGTATTTCGAGGCCGACAATGTAAAATACCGCGTTATCGGGGTTGTAAAAAACGTGCCTGTAACCAGCTATTTAACCTACAGCGACATTTACCTGCCTTACACGGTTTCGAAAAGCGACTACAAAGACAAGGGCTATGGCGGTGGGTATACCGGTATTCTTTTAGCGAAATCAAGCGCCGATCTTAAAAAGATGCATGATGAATATGAGCAGATGGTGCAAAAAATACCTATGGAGAGCAAGATGTATAACAAAATCTATAGCCACGCCGATAAATATATTTCGGCCTATGTGGATACCGGTAATGAAAATAAGTCGGGCGTAACACTTGTGCTCACCATTATCAGCGTATTTGTGTTTCTTTTTATGCTTTTGCCAACGCTCAACCTGGTCAATATTAATATTACCAGGATCATGGAACGTTCGTCCGAGATCGGCGTGCGCAAGGCGTTTGGCGCCTCGTCGCGTACACTGGTTTACCAGTTTATTGTCGAAAACATTATTCTTACGCTGTTGGGAGGTATTATCGGCCTTGTTCTTTCGGTAATAGTGATCTATTTTATCAACAGTGCACATTTGATCGCTAATCTCGAACTGTCGGTAAACTTCATGGTATTATTTATCGGGTTGCTGATTTGCCTGGTCTTCGGTCTGTTTTCGGGCGTTTATCCGGCCTGGCGTATGTCTAAACTCAACGTGGTAACTGCTCTTAAGGCGCAGTAGCTTAATCAAACTCTTAAATCAAAATATTATGTTCAAGCATTTATTTAAGCTGATCTGGAATAAGAAGAAGCAAAACTTTTTATTGATGTCGGAGATATTGGTCTCCTTCCTGGTCATTTTTGCCGTATTTACACTGATCGTATACTATTACCACAATTATAAAAAACCGATGGGCATAGATTACCAGCAGGTATGGGTGGTAAATTACGGTAACTCATACCAAACAAAAAACGTCGATTCACTCGACTTGTATTATCAAACACTCGTTCAAACCATAAAATCAATGCCCCAGGTAAAAGGAGTTAGCTTTACCAGCGACAATATTGCGTTTCTTCATAATCAAAATACGTCAGGGATCACCGTAAATAAAAAAAAGATGGACGGCGTAAACTGGTACACAGTTGATGACAATTATCTCCCTGTTTTAAATATGCAGCTGCTGGATGGCCGGTGGTTTGATAAAAATGATGGCGCGGCTAAAAACAGGCCGGTCATTATTAATTCCGACCTGAAAGAACAGTTGTTTGGCGCCGGCACCGCTGTCGGCAAAACGATAGGAGACGGTGACGACAAGAGCAAGATGAAGGTAATAGGGGTGGTGCAGGCCATCAAGATAAAAGGCGATTATGCCGCCACAGACATTGGCCTTTACCAGCGCACGGACACCGGATCGTTCAGGTGGCTGGACAAAATGCTGATCAAGGTATCACCGGATGCCGGGGCCGCGTTCGAGAGCAAGTTATATAAAACCATCGCGAACTATATGAAAGGCTCGGATGTTGAAATTGAGCATATGGCAGACGACCGTACCAGCATGAACTATTTTACCCTGGTGCCGATGATTGTATTGCTGATCGTGGCCTGCTTCCTCATTATTAACGTAGCCCTTGGTTTGTTTGGGGTGCTTTGGTACAACATTAACAAGAGGAGAGGAGAGATTGGCCTACGCAGGGCCGTAGGAGCTACTGGTAAGTCTGTCTCGACGCAGTTGGTAAATGAGGCCATGATCCTGGCGACGCTTTCGTTAATCATCGGTACATTTTTCGCTGTGCAATTTCCCCTGTTAAATTTATTTGATTTGCCGGCAACGGTTTACATAATTGCTATACTTTTATCGATAATATTTATTTACTTGCTGGTGCTGGTTTGCTCGCTGTATCCAGGTAAACAGGCGGCGGCTATTTACCCGGCGGTTGCGCTGCATGAGGAGTAAATCCCAACCGTTAATTAAGCTGATTCTCTTGATTTGATTGACTTATATAACTGTAAAAAATCAGAATAATCATATAAATCAGCTTAATCAACGGTTAAGACATAAATTTAAAGATGATCCTGATCATAGATGATGATATAGCCGTACGGGCTTCATTGCTCCTGTTGTTAAACGACGGGGGCTTTGATGCTTTGGGATGTTCAGGCCCGGCGGAGGCGGTGAAGATGATCAAAAAGCGGGAACCGGAACTCATCATTCTCGACCTTAATTTTTCTAACGACACGTCCGGTAAGGAAGGGATGGAACTTTTGGGCAAGATCAAACAAATCAATCCGGTCATTCCGATTATTTTGATAACCGGCTGGGCGAGCATTGAATTGGCCGTTCAGGGAATGAAAGCCGGCGCAAACGATTTTATCAACAAACCCTGGAGCAACGAACATTTGCTGCAATCGGTTAAAACGCTGCTGGAACTGAGGGAAAAAAAGACGGAGCATCATACCCGCAAGCAACTGGATAAAACCTACAATTTTCAGCAGATCATCGGCGAAGACCCCAAAATACTGGATATTTTGGAAACGATTGGCCGCGTTGCGCCTACCGATGCGTCCATCCTTATTATGGGCGAAAGCGGTACGGGGAAAGAACTGATTGCCGAGGCGGTACATCAAAATAGCGGGCGCAAGAATAAGCCCTTTGTGAAAGTGAACCTGGGCGGCATTTCTACTTCCTTGTTTGAAAGCGAGATGTTCGGCCACGTGCGCGGCGCTTTTACCGACGCCAGGTTTGACAGGGCCGGCAGGTTTGAGCTGGCCAACAAGGGGACCATTTTTTTGGATGAGATAGGCGATCTGGACGGCGGCAGCCAGGTAAAGCTGCTGCGCGTACTGCAGGACCGAACGTACGAAGTGTTAGGGAGCAGCCGCGCTAAAACAGTGGATGTGCGCGTGGTATGCGCCACCAACAAAAATCTTGACGAAATGGCCGGCAGCGGTTATTTCAGAGAGGACTTGCTTTACCGCATCAACCTGATCACCATATATCTTCCGCCTTTGAGAGACCGGCCCAAAGACATTCCCTTGCTGGTTGATTTCTTCATCAGTAACTTAAAAGAGATTTATAACCGGCCGAAGCTATTGGTGGCCCCGTCCGCTATGAAATGGCTGCAACAATTACCGCTGCCCGGCAATATCAGGCAGTTAAAAAATTTGGTTGAAAGAACCATCCTGGTGAGCAGGAGTGACGAACTGGCGATAGAGGATTTCCGGTCGCAGTTGGAATTATCGCCGGTAAAAAAAGGTAACCTTCAATTACCCGGAATAGGCACTTTAACGCTGGAAGAAGTTGAGGTGGCCATGATCAAACGGGCATTGGAATATCACCACAACAAGGTATCAAAAGCTGCCGTATCTTTAGGGCTTACCCGAAGCGCCCTTTACCGGCGGCTGGAGAAGTATCAAATACCTTACGATGAGGCTGAGGACTAAGTTTATTTTATTTGTTGTTATCATCCACCTGGTAGCGCTTGTTCTGGCCTGGTTTATTTTTCAGGAAAACAAAATTTTCTTTATCGTTTCTGAGGCGGTTGTTATTGTCTCCATTATCATTGCCTGGCGTTTATATATTCAGCTGCTCCAACCCTTAAAAACTTTAATGCAAGGTGTTGAGGCTATTAAAGACAGGGATTTTAATGTGAAGTTTCTTTCTACCGGCAAGCACGAGATGGACCAGCTGATCAATGTGTACAACCAGATGATGGATGAGTTGCGTATGGAACGCACCCGGCAGGAGCAACAGCACTTCTTTTTGGAGAAGCTGATCTTTACCTCGCCTACAGGTGTTATTATCCTTGATTTTGACGATCATGTGCAACAGATAAACCCAAAAGCCCTCCAAGTGCTCGGCATTACTGCCGAAGAAATACTAAAATACCCGGTGGACCGGTTAGACCACCCTTTGCTGCAACAAATAAAGCGTCTAAGCTCGGGCGAGGCGACGGTGGTGAAACCGGATGGTGTAAGCACTTTTAAACTACAAAAATCGCATTTTATCGACAGGGGTTTTTCCCGGCATTTTGTGATGATCGAAGACCTGACGGTTGAAATACTGGCTGCTGAGAAAAATGTTTATGGCAAGGTGATCAGGCTGATGGCGCACGAGGTGAACAATACCGTTGGCCCTGTAAACTCCATTATGCAGTCGGCATTGAAAACCAACCGGCTTTGGGAAAGCGATGAAGTAAAAACGGTTAAAGACGCCTTGCAAGTGGCCATCGACCGTAACCAAAACCTCAACCTGTTTATGCGGAACTTTGCCGACCTGGTGAAGCTTCCCGCACCCAGCCGAAGATCACTTGACCTGCACCGGCTCGTTAACTCAGTAGCCACGCTTATGCAAACGAAAGCCCGCGAAAAGCATATCGGGATAGATGTTCGGTTAGCTGATGCCCCGTTTATCATCCAGGCCGATGAACAGCAAATGGAGCAGGCTTTGATCAATATTATAAAAAACGCGATCGAGGCGATAGGGAGCGATGGAAGCATTACGATGGAAACGTCTGTAAAAGACAAAACGCTGATCATCTCTGACACCGGGACCGGCATTAACGAAGTTAATGCAGCCCATCTTTTCTCCCCGTTCTTCAGCACAAAAAAAGACGGGCAGGGGATAGGCCTTACCCTGGTAAGGGAGATACTTATAAATCATAATTTTGATTTCACATTAAAAACCATAACTGCAAAGCAAACCGAGTTTAGGATACTGTTCAGTTAGCGTTTTATTTCGGTGAAGGTTGGGATAAATGAAATATTGTTGTATAACTTTAAATAGTTATAAACCCAAATCAACTTAAATTATGGAAACAAAATCGCTAACTAAGTACGTTGCTGAGTTACTGGGCACATTTTGCCTGGTGCTTTTCGGCTGTGGCGCTGCGGTAATCGCCGGGGCCAATTCAACGGATGTTCCGCCGTCAGGTATTGGCTTGCTGGGCATCGCCCTGGCCTTCGGTGTAAGTGTTGTGGTAATGGCCTATACTATCGGGCCTATATCGGGCTGTCATATTAACCCGGCAATTTCTATCTCCATGATGGCAGCAGGCAAGCTGTCTGTCAAGGATACTGCAGGCTACGTAATCTCGCAATGCCTTGGCGCAATTGCAGCATCAGGCGTACTGTTTTTACTCGCCAGTGGCCGGGGCAGCTTCTCCATGGGCGAATACGCGCTCGGTTCAAATGGTTGGGGGGCTGACTATTTGGGTAAATATTCAACGCAGTCAGCATTTATTGGCGAAGCGGTGTTTACGTTTCTTTTCCTGATCGTGATATTCGGAACAACCGCCAAACGTGCGAACCCTGCTTTTGCAGGGCTGGCAATAGGTTTATCATTGGTATTGATCCACCTGGTGTTAATACCGATTACAGGTACATCGGTAAACCCGGCCCGCAGCCTCGGCCCTGCATTGTTTGCCGGCGGTAAAGCGCTTGGTCAGCTGTGGCTGTTTATTGTAGCGCCAATAGTTGGCGGGTTAGTGGCCGCATTTTTTTACAAGATATTTTTTAGTGAAAGTTAAATAACGGACAAATCATTTGTTTTGCAGATGTCACCTGGCGCCAAAGCCGGGTGACATTTTTTTTTCGATTTTGTTCCAAATAAATCATAAAATCCCTCGCGAAGCAACCATTCCAAATAGCGGTACGTAACTCAAGCAGTTCAGGTAATTAATCACCCACCCCACACAATTGAGGCAAACTTTAAAAGGCATTTTCGCTATTTTAAATAGCAGGGAAAGGATTACGCTTTACAGGCTTATTCTTTTCGATTTGCTGCTGTGTTTGCTTGATATCGTCTTTTTAGCGCTACTGCTGCTCATCATTAATTTCTATACCAAAGGCGCGGCTTCAGCACGCGCCTCCTTCTTACCGCCGGCTTTATTAAATTCAAACTCGCTGCTGCTCATTGGTATATTTTGCCTGTTATTTTGCCTCAAAAACTGGTTTGGTTTTGCCGGGCTCAAATCGCAGCATCATTTCTTTTATGCGGTAGCATCACGGTTGTCAAAGCGGAACATGATGCAGTACTTTGCGAACGGCTATTCCAGTTTTGTAACGGTTGATTCATCAGTATTCACCCGGAACATCACTCAGCAGCCAATCGAATTCAGCTGTTACATATTGACAAATTTCCAGCAAATCGTTTCACAAAGTATTTTGATCTTTTTTACGATCTGCGCCATACTCCTTTACCACCCGGTGTTATTCCTGTTGTTGTTTTTGCTTTTGGTGCCGCCGGTAACCGCATTGGGCTGGTTTATCCGCAAACGATTAAACGCCGCGCGTTCTCAAATCAAAACCGTAAGCGAAAAGACTATTCAGCATTTGAATGAATCATTAAAGGGATATATCGAAAGCAATATTTACGGGAAAGACGATTTTTTTACGGAGCGGTTTTATAACTACCAGGCGCAGCTTGATGAAAATATCGCCACGCAGCAAACGCTCCAGAGCCTGCCGTCAAGACTGATTGATGTTTTTGCCGTTTTTGGTTTTTTTGTATTGGTGGCTGTCAACAAGCTTTACGCCGGCAGCCGGCTCGTTGACGTGCTGACTATTGGGGTATTCATGGCGGCTGCATATAAGATCATTCCGGGTATCATAAAAATACTGAACAGCTCGGGTCAAATTAAAACCTACCAGTTTACCTTGAACGACCTGCTGCCGAAAGTAGTTGACGTACCACAGAGGTCAACGGAAGAACCGGTCGGCGCCGTTAAATCCATCCGGTTCGAACGCATCTATTTCAAATATCACGGCCGCAACGTGTTAAACGATCTTAGCTTTGAATTAAAGCCCGGAGACATCATGGGCGTTTCGGCCCCGTCCGGTCATGGAAAAACTACCGTCGTTAACCTGTTGCTCGGGTTTTTAACTCCTGACTGTGGTACCATTTATTTGAACGGCGAACCGGCCAATATCAACAGGTTGCAAACCTGGCGCAATCGGATATCGTATGTTAAACAGCAACCGTTTTTAATCCACGATTCAATGCTCAAAAACATTACGCTGAACGACGAGTCGTACGACAAGAATAAATTGCTGGAAGTGATCTCGTTTTGCGGCTTGAATGAGCTGTTGAGCAAACACCCCGAGGGCGTTGAAAAAGTGATCACTGAAAATGGCAAAAACATCAGCGGCGGGCAGCGGCAGAGAATCATGCTGGCAAGAGCGCTTTACCATGATTTCGACTTGCTTATCCTGGATGAACCCTTTAGTGAATTGGATAGCTACTCTGAAAGGGATATTCTTTCGCGGTTAGGAGGCATGGCCAGGAGCGGGAAAATGGTGCTTTTTATCACCCACAATAAGGCAAACTTATCTTTCTGTAATAAAATACTTTCACTGGATGGCGAGTAAACCGGAAACACTGGTTATCCTTAGCCCGGGATTCGCGGCAAATGAAGCGGATACGGCATGCATGGCCCCGATGCAGTGTTTTGTTAAGGCATTGAAGGAAGTGTGCCCGGGGTTAAATATCATCATCGTTAGTTTTCAATACCCGAATAGCAGCGGCGAGTACGCGTGGAACGGAATTAAAGTTATCGCCATCGGCGGCGCAAACCTGGGCAGGTTGCATCGCTTACGAACCTGGACTAAAGCATGGTCGGTTTTAAAGCGGTTGAACAGGGATTACCAGTTAATGGGCCTGTTAAGCTTTTGGCTGGGTGAGTGCGCGTTTGTAGGCAGCCGGTTTGCAAACAGAAACGGTTTAACGCACTATTCATGGGTTTTAGGACAGGACGCAAAGGCCGGGAATAAATACGTGCGGTGGATAAAACCCCGAAAGGATTCGGTGATAGCCTTGTCGGACTTTATTGCCAAAGAACTTATTAAAAATTATCAAATTGCAGCTGTACAGGTAATTCCTGTAGGTATCGACCCGGCGTTATTCGGCGCCGCGCCCGAAAAAAGGGATATAGACGTCATGGGTGCCGGCTCCCTAATTCCTTTAAAGCAATACCATTTGTTTGTTGGCGCAATCGCGATGCTAAAGGAAAGCTTTCCGGGTATTAAAGCCGTTATCTGCGGGCAAGGCCCCGAATTGGAACGCCTTAAAACGCTCGCCGGGAAATTCAACCTGGACAGCAACCTCGTTTTCGCCGGTGAGCTGCCGCATGCCGGGGTGCTGGCATTAATGCAACGGTCAAAAGTATTTCTGCATACTTCGGATTACGAAGGCTTTGGCGCCGTTATGGCCGAGGCGCTTTATGCCGGCGCTCATGTGGTATCATTCCGCAAGCCGATGGACCGCGACTATCGTCATCACCACGTGGTCGGAGATGTAAAGGAAATGAACGATGAGCTCCCCGCCATACTCAGAAATACCCGTCGCGGGCACGACCCGGTACTGATGTGCACCGCGCAGCAAATGGCTAAAAACTTGATCAGCCTGTTCGCCGATTAAATTGAACGGCTCCCTGCTAATTGTACTGCATATTATCCATCAGCTTAACCCACACTTACCGCTGGTCATTCCACCAAAAAATACGTAAAAAGTGTTATAAGCAATGTCATTTTTAATTTGGACATTTGATAGGGATCGATATAACAAATTGATTTTCAACGATAATCCATTTTTTGATAATTGTACGGGTTTAGAAATTTCCCCCGGGCTGGCAACCCGCCTTGTAGATAGTACTAAACGGGCATAAATAGTTAACATATCTATCAAACATTCACAATTTAACAACATGAAAACACTATTAAAACTTAATCTCTTTTTTTTGACTGCTACTGCGGTTATCGCCGTTTCCTGTAAGGGAAAGTCTGGCTCTTCAAGTGTGCCGGCAACCAATTCTACATCCGCTGTTTCGGCCAAAGGCAATTCTGTGATGGACTCATTGAATATCACCGACCCGGACGTAAAAAAAATATGTGCATTGTATGACGATGCCATAACCGATTATGTAACTAACATGAAAATGCTTACCACCGATACCTCCGCGGCGGCAAAACAAAAAATAGACGAGCTTGATAAGAAATGGAAAGAAAAAGACGAGGCGATAAAACCACAGGTAGAAGCTATGCGGAGAAAAGTTGCGATGAATCCGGCGGAAGCGCTGAAATTTGCGCAGTTTTCGACTTATGAAGCAAAGCGGATTATGGCGGTGATGCTGCCTTATGAACAAAGCATGTTGAAAAACTTACCCGGGGCCGCATCTGCTAAATAGTCTGCAGCGATTCGACCACGGCCTGTATCTTTCGGGCGATTGCTTCGAAGGACAGGTTTGATTTGAAATAAGCCAACGCCCTGGTCTGCTTTGTCGGCAGATCAAGGCTTTTTGTCTGCATAAGGGCCGATAGCAGCGCTTTTTCGTTGCCTGACTCATACAATAAACCACATTGGCCGTTATCCGTTATCATCCGGAAGGACGGGATATCCGTAACAATCGGCACACAACCGCATGACATCGCTTCGCAAAGTGCGGTGCCGCTGCCTTCGTAATGCGAACCGGATATAAAGAAGTCCGCGCTGTTATACCAGTGGGGCAGTTCCTCATGCTCCACCTTGCCCATCAGGATAACCCTGCTTTCCGCATTCCCGTATTTAAGCAATAGTTTGATCGCGTCGAGGAGTTCCTCGGTATGGTATATCATGTATAACCGGGCATCCAGGTTGATGTCGGCATACTGCATAAAAGCTTTTACAACTGTCAGCGGATCTTTGTTGTCATTCAATCTTCCTACCCACAGAAAAAGAACATTACGTGAGATACCTGTGTTTAATGCGGCAGTGTCCCTTTTTATGCTGTTAAAACGCGAGGATACCTCCATCACCTCATGGATCTTTCCCGGCGAGGCGATGATGCCTTTTTCTACCCATTCCATCCCCATTTGATGCGATGCAAAAAGGTACGCGTGTACAAAACGGTCCGCCGTCTTTTGGATATACTTCTTCCAGCCTGCAAAGGGTTTTTCGGCATGGTGATGAACAATCACCTTTGTTTTTTTGGACAGCAGCAGGCAAAGTTGTATCAATTGGAGCGGTTTATGAAAGCCCTGGACGATCACGACATCGGGTTTTAATTTTTTAACGTAGCTATTTAATTTTAAGGGGAACGGGTTATTTTTTTTACCAAAATTCTCAAACCGGTAATCAATCCCGTTATGATAACAATTACCTTCAAAGTTGATCTGTTTAATGTTGATCACCTCGTTGGTAAGGCTTAAACATTCAAGGATGCCCGCGTAGCCTGCGGTGCGTTTAAACCAGCTTTCGGGTGTGGTATAATCTGCGGAATAATTGTAATTAACGGAAACGTATCTCATGTTAAATTGCGATGGCCGGGCTGATATATTTTTGAATTAACTGATTGTTGAGCGCATTAATATAGCCCATCGATGCTTGTATAAGTTCCTTTTTTAAACTGCAAAAAGCCGACGTGATATAACGACGCCGGGTTCGGTTTGATCTGTTTAGCATTTACAACCTTTCCCATCATCAGCATGTGGTACCCCATTTTCCGGTGGTGAATAATCTCGATCTCCTTATATGAACCGGTAAAATCGGGCACCGGGAACCCAAACCTTTCACTGTCAGTCACCCCGAATGGCAGCTCGCTGATTGGCGCAGGCGCCTTACTGGAGTGTTTACCCAAATTGTAAACCGTTTCCAGGTCGACAGTATCGGTATCGCATACCACCACTTTTTTTGCATCTAATATTTTATTAAGCGTTGCATTGGTTGTTCTTAGTCCCAGCAGGTATATGTTTTCTTCGGCGAGGAACCCCTGGATGTCCATTGGGAAAATGTTATAGTAATTTTCATCGCAGTACGAAACGATAATGATCCGCCGCGGGTAGGAGTACAGCGCGCTGATGACCCTGCGGCTGTAATAAGTATTTGCTTTCGACCGGAGAAAATACCCAAACAGCGCCAGCCGATGCAACGGACTTAACTGGTAGTTTTTCACTCCTTCAATTTTATACAAAAAAAGCTGCCCTTTCGGCGTGGCGATCTGCTCGATAAACGACACTTTTATTGAGGCGTTAAGACCGTTTTCTTTCCTGAATTCAAATTGCACTTTTTTGGGGTCAATCGAAACCGCCTCCTCATTTGTCAGCCAGGCCGCCACGCAAAAAGGGTCGAGGCATATCATCGCGTGGTTCCCGGTTATGTCAACGCTGTTCCCACCGTTTTTCAGGAAGACGCGCTCCTGCACCTCATTTTCGTGCAGCCGGGTGATAAAAAAAGTCCTGATGACCCTGTCCTTAAAAAATATCTTCCGTAGTAGGCTCATCGTCAAAAAGTGTCAATATCAGCCGAAGTAAATTTTATTTTTTTTAGGTCCAGCCCGGCGCCCAGGTTTTTGAATATAACGGGGAACGAGGGGACGGGTATATAATAGATGCTAAATAAACGGTGCAAAACTGTACCGGGGCTGCCGTGGAACTGTATCTCGTTTATCCCTAGTTTTGCTGCCAGCTTTTTTAGCCGGTGCATCATTCCGTTAAACTCCTCTGCTTTTACTTCGGCATCGCCAATTAAAAGCACGTGGTTTATCTTTATCCATAAAACGGAATCGCCTATGCGGATTACCCGGCTTTGGTTATAAGTTTTGTACTGGTGAAAATCCCGGTCGCGATTAATCCCTCCGTATTCACTATCGGATATAGAATCAGGCATTTTGCCGCCCTTAACCACCACATTTTCCAACACCTTTTGCCTGCGGGTCTGGAGTATTTTGGCCCCAAAAGGTACTTTACTTAAAAGTTTGTGCCATGGGAATATGGCAACCTGTATCCTGAAACAGTCCATCCGTTCGGTCATTTGCCAGCCCAGCCTATTGACGAATCCCGGCAGTGAATTTTGATTCGGAAAACCAAAAAGCAGGCGGATGCCAAGTGTTTCACACAGATCGAAAGTACGGTTGGCCAGGTCGGCAAACAGGCCTTTAAAGCGGTAGTCAGGGTGTGTCATAGTGTCGGCAGACTGCGCCGCAAGCGTGTTCTTCCCGTTAACCCTGATAAAACAGGGGATGACGGCATAAAAGGCTATCGGCAAGTCCTCATCGTTGTAAGCAATAAACCCCACATGTTGCACCCCCGTGAACGCGGTGTTATACTTGTTTGAAAAAAAAATCGGCGCCGGCCGGGCCCCGTATACAGCGGAATGCAACTGTTCCAGGCCGGCTATATTGTCACCGTTTAGCCGTTGTACCCGGTACGCCAGTGTCTGCTCAGTGATTTTCATATCGGCGGGTAACGGTTGCATACATTTGATTATGGGTAGAGATAAAGGGGTTTACGGTAAATCGTTCACGCATGCCGGGATCGTCCCTATCTTCGGCGAACCTGAAATCCATGGCCAGCAGTTGCCTGTATCCGGCGCCCTTTGCGCCCTCCAATAATTCCGGAGTGTAGGAGCCGTAGGGAAAAGCAAAGCTTTTTATCTTCCGGCGGATGACGCCTTCGAGGTACTGCTTTGACAGGATCAGCTCTTCGGCGGCGTCACTGATCTTAATCCTGCCCAGGTCATTATGATAATAACCATGGGAGCCTATCGTAACATATCGTGATGCGGCAAGTTTTCTGATCTCCTTCGGTGTCATTTGCAGCCAATAGTCTACTTCGGACAGGTTTGATTTGAAAGGGGCCTGCCCATAAAGCAGTTTCATCATTTCAGCTTTTTCTTTAAACCCGGCGCTGCGCAGTTTATCGGCCAGGCTAACGCCGTCTTTCACCGAAACGTAATTACCAAACTGGTTCTTTTTGTAAGGCTTGTTTTTGTACACCATGTTTTCTGCGCCGTACTTTGTTACTATGCTTAAAAAGTCATTCCATAATATATCATAACCGGCCGCGCGTATCGCGGTGATAAAAAACGTAGCAGGCATCTCGTATTTTTCCAGCAACGGCAACACGTATTTGTAATTATTAGCAAAACCGTCATCAAAAGTAAGGCAAATGTTGAACCGGTCATGGGCAAACTTTTCGGCAAAATAATCGTCCAGCGAAATAACGTTGAAATATTTTTTGTAGAACTGAAGGTGTTTTTCAAAGGTAGCCCGGGTTAAAAAGATCGGGTTAAATCGTGTCGGCTCCTTTATGCAAATACCATGATAGATCATAATACGGCATCCGCGGGCCGAGCGGTAAAAATGATCATAAAGCCCAAGTTTATATGCAGCATCCCTAAGCAGGTATTTGCTTTCGCGATAAAGTTTGCTTGCTATTTTTCGGGGAATCCTCATAAATCAGGCAGAATAATTGGCAGTTACCGGGAAATATGCTTCGGCGTAATACTCTTTTATCCGGTCCATTAAACCCGGCAAATTGCCCTGCACGTACTTACCGGCATCGTTTATATATACCTTGCTAAAATTATTAAGGTCGAGTCCGGGTAATTGCCCCACTAAGTTTTCGTCGAACAAACGGATCTCGCCTTTGTGAATAACCAGTAGCAGATCGGCAGGCCGCAGCGAAAAAAAAGCGCCGTAATCACGCATGCCTTTTTTTATATGGGCGACTACGATATCGGCTTCTTTTCCTTCTTCGATTTTGCCTGTATTCAGCCCCCAAACATTTGCGGCATTTTTATTTAAGGCGTAAAAAAGCTCTTCCTCGCCAAGCAATCTGGTCCCGCGCGCAACACGCAGGTGCTCCCAAATGTCCCAACTGCCCGTTAAAGTCGAATCCGTTCCAAACAATATATCGGTATGTTTTTCCAGTAGGTTTACGGGAGCTGTTTTGTTGAGCAAAAAATAGTTTGATTGCGGGCACCAAACCACCGCCCCGAATTTTTTTGCCTGGTTTTCCGTCATGGCCACTCCATGCACGCCTACCAGTTTTCGCCGTAGCAAATTCCACCCCGTCAGTCGGTCGATCTCGCTGAACGAAGACCAGTCGTCCCCCTCGCCAACGTGTATGCAAACCGGTAGTTTTACATTAAGCGGGTTGTTTAATTTTAACTGCCAGGCGCTTTCAAAGCCAACAGAATGAAGCGCTTGCATGTTCTCAAAAATGGTGATCAGCTCGTCTTTTAAACCCGAGGGCTCACCATGGTTAACCACGGTGGTAACGCCGCAGAGCAGATTTTTAAATACACCCCATTCATAGCGCAAAGTTGGAGGTACTTTTAAAACCGCCGATATTTGTGTCTTGTAATGTTTATGAATATACTTGCCCCACTCCGTATAGTTGCCATAAATACGTTCCCCCAGTCTTGGAAAAAGATTAAAATCGAGATGGTCATGCGAGTTGATCAGTCCAGGGAAAACAAGGGCATCTTCAAGAGATAACGTGATCTGATCATCTGTATCAATAAAAGCGGTAGACGAAACGCCGGAAATCTTATCTTTAGTGACCCTGATATGAACAGGTTCGTCGGTTCCGGCCATTATCAAATTATTCAGGATCATTACGCCCTCCTGAAATGGATCCCATAGATAACCGGGAAGCCCTTAAATTTTTCGTAAACGTGCAGTGAGTTTTGCGCAGTATAATAATGCTTCACCGATTCGTCGATTTTCTTCTCCTCTTCACGAACAACAACAAAGCCGTAACGCAGCATTATTTTTTTTATAAGGCTTACCGGGTGAACAAAATTCTTTACAGCTATT